>Ga0209164_1000480_pt1 | contig 93455 bp, 94 predicted proteins | sample MTBNYHSulfiMetaG_FD_187458 | JGI IMG/M metagenome (GOLD analysis project Ga0209164, IMG submission 187458) | Enrichment culture microbial communities from rom New York Harbor, USA that are MTBE-degrading - MTBE-NYH (New York Harbor Sulfidogenic)... | ecosystem: Environmental > Aquatic > Marine >... | reverse complement strand
CTTGCGCACTGCTTTTATCATCAGGACCAAACGAAAGATCTTAAACCCACCCGCGGTCGAAAAACTCGCGCCACCCACAAGCATCAAGAACACCAAAAACAATTTCAACCCAACAGTAAACTCAGCCACAGTGACATAAGCAAACCCGGTGTTTGTCATCCCACTGATGATATGAAAGACAGACTCCTCCAAAGAAAGCCTAAAAAAAATCGTAGTCACGCTGATTGCGACAACCGCCATGACAAAAAACACGGAGAACTCAGAGAAGAAAAACTCCTTAAACCGTCTCTTAAACAATCCTGCGATGATAAAAAAATTCGAGGCGCCAAGCACCATACCGACCACCAGGACCACATTCATGGGAAACGACGTCGCCACACTGGTGATATCGCTAATGGGAGTAAACCCCCCCGTGGCGATCGCGGAGAATACAAATGAGACCGCCTTTACGATGTCATGGTACCCAAACGCTAGACTTGCAATGATGAGAACGCCGGTGTAAAAACAGTACACAAGCAGAATCAACAGGAAGGTTTTTTTTATCTTCCGGTTCGCTGTAACCCCCATCAGTTTCGCAAAGTCCTTTAATTTTTCTTCAGGATAAAAAAACGAAAGCAGGACCAGCACAATCCCGATCCCACCGATAAACTGTGTCAACGCCCGGTAAAACACAAGCGACTCGGGAAGAGCGGAGATATCAGGGATCACAGAAAACCCTGTTGTGGTGAACCCTGATGCGGATTCAAAGATGCTGTCTGAGACGGTCTGGATCATGTCCCCGTTTGAAAAGTTCACATAGATATACGGAATCGCGCCAATCAAACTAAGAAGGATAAACACCAGCACAAACAAGGCACACGAGCTTTTATAGCTTAACTCCCGCCGTTCGCAAAAGGCGTTAAATCCAAAACCAAGCACTAGGAAGATCGTAGCGGTGATAAAAAAACCAACCGTCGCCACAAGCTCATTATTGATAAAAGAAAGGATGATCGGAATGACAATAAAGATCCCAGAGATCTGAAGAACAAACCCCAAGTTCGCAAGAAGCGCCCGCATCTCACCACGCAATATCGTTATTCTTTTTATAACTTAGTATCCAAGACGGTCAAACGCATTCTTTAGGGAGGCATGGAGCAGACATTTTTTTTCTCTTATCTGATCCGAACAAAAAGAAAACTAACTCTTCGACACCACATCAAAAAAGAAGAAGACGGCCTCTGCTTATGCATTGTTCACCGCTACACGATAGTTCATTTCGTGCTTTATCAAAAAGAACCAATGCCATAAAGGCATTCGACCGCTTACTCGGTGGACGACACAGCTTTTGCTAATATGCATATGCACCTACCCACCTGTATTTATAAATCATAGAAAGGATAGGATCCTGGAGGCAAAAGAAGTATGGTAACGTTTGTTGAAATATCAGACAACGGGACACTGCTCCAGATATGGGACGAAGGGAAAACAGAGTCGGAGGAGTGCTAACAAACCACTGGAGAACACAGAGGAAACGTGACCAGAAACGGATGTTGAGATACGCATGGTACTAGAATATTTTATCCCTGATTCCCCCGGTGACGTTGGAGCCATACTGCTCTGGGCGCTGCTAATCGTCCTTGTGATTCTTATCATTGTCGACCTCCGCATCTATCTGCAGTATCGGAAAACCCCAAAAAAAACAGAACCCGGGCAACCAAGCACAACCGACCAAATCAAACAATCCAAAGAAGACGCCCTGGAATTCGAGGACGTACGAAACAAGGTTGACAGACTCCTTGAAATACACAAGTTATAACTGAACAGTTGACATAAAAAAATGGGGGTGGAGAAACATGCTTCACACGTACCTTCCTATGGTATTTTCAGTGCCCCCTGCTGTATTTTTATATGTCACGAGTGCCGTCTTGGATTTTATGTTGACGAAGCATTGTTGTAGGTGTGGACGGAACCTAGGCATCAATTACTTCTTTGTCGATGAAGAAGGAAATTGGAGTACGTTTTGTAGGTTTTGTCAACCGCAGAAACAGACAAACAAATAACGCAGCGGTGGTCCCTTAAGAAAACAAGAAAAGATGGTCCTCGGAAGATTAACATTGGGAAAAAACCACTACGCAAACGACCCCTGTGTATCACATTTTATCACGGACAGATCCAAAAAGAGACAGGAAGAATCAGCATGATTCTTTGATAACCCGCGGTGAATGTTCTTATATCAAGACATGGTTGCCTAGATGGATAGAATGAAGAACGACGAATGCACCATCTATATCATAACACACCGTGGTTCTACACAGAGTTTTCGTAAAACAAAAGACGGGTGGAAACAAACCAGTTCGAAGGGGATTGCCCGCAGCTGTACCGCAGAACAAGTATTATCACATCTCCTCCCGCCCCTCGCATTTAAACATGCCACCCTTCGAGTCGAGCCGGACCGAAAGAAGAAAAAGAACTCAACCTCCGTACCCAAGGGTCATTAACACATTCTGCCCAGGTCTTGATGTGGAGAGGGAGGCAAACATTCATTGGACGTGCCTCTGTTTTTTTTCCCTGTCCTCAATGTGTATCCTGTCCTATGGATGGTGAAACGCTTTCTTAAAAGACCTGTTATGGGGTATACGTCCGTAACCAGGGGCACATGCGTTCCAATATTGTTATAAGAACCGTCGTTCATTTGTCTTCTCATGTCCGTCTATCATGAGAGTATCAGCATCGCAAGTGTTGGAGAACACGACATCATCGATATTACCGAAGAGGTACAGACCGTTGTGTCACACTCTAGGTTAAACGAAGGCATCTGCCTGGTGTTTGTACCCGGTTCGACTGGGACGCTGTCGACGATGGAATATGAGCCTGGATTGAAACACGATGTGCCAAGAGCCTTAGAGAAGATCGCACCAAAGAATCAAGAGTATCGCCATCATCAGACATGGCATGATGATAACGGACGAAGCCACGTCAAAGCCACTCTTATGGGTGCAAGTCTGACCATACCGTTTCAGAACAAGAAACTCATCCATGGCACGTGGCAGCAACTGGTATTTATCGAGCTTGACACCCAATCACGCAGAAGAACCATCATCGTGCAAGTGGTCGGTGAATAATCGTTTTTCTCCGGGAAAAATCAGAGAAGTACACGGGCCACGGGGTCTTTCACCGTACACTCGTGTCGTCCCCTGGAGTCATCCTGATAAAAGGAAAACCGCCCCCGGTATCCTTTCTATCCTTAGTTAGTGATAAGCAAGCAGTGTTTTTTCATTTGATAGTCGCAGAAAAAAAAGACAAGTCCTGTGAACAACACTACTGCCTGTTGCTCTTAAACGCTAACCTTTTTAAATGAACTATCATTATTAATTTTCAGTAATCAGGGTTAATTATGGCAAAAAGTACCAAAAAACAGTTGTTAAACGATGAAAAAAAGATTTTTTCAGCGATTCATAAACAGTACCATAACAACATAGATCTGATTGCGAAAGACTGTGGGTTCTCAAGGAAAAAGACACTGAAACTCATAAACAAATTAGAAAAAAATAAAATGATCTGGGGGTACGCCGCGATTGTTGACGAAGCAGAGAAGGATATGTGCCATTTCTTCATGCTTATAAAAAAAACTGCTAAACCCCTTGATAAAAAAACTATCGAGAAAATAGACGCAATACAGTTGGAAGATTTAACCGTAGACCTCAAAGTGGAAATAGAGAGCAATTGTTATGTTCATGGGACCTACGACTGGCTGGTTTCCTTTATCGCCCCAGACATTACTGAGGCAAAGAAATTCAACGAGACAATCAAAAGCGAATTCCCTGCTTGTATTGAGCATATCGAGATTATCCAAACACTTTGCTTTGTTAAAAGACACTATATCCCACGTCCGCAAAAAATAAAACTTAGCGATCTTATGTAACGAAGTACGTAGCCGTTCGCTGTATTATGTGACACGTGGGGTCACCTAATACCTAATTTCCAACGTTGGTGCTGCATTCTCCCTGTGCATTTCATGAAATAACAGCAACGGATGACCCCCATGTTCTCTGAAGATAAAAGATAAATTAAAATGAAAAAGGAAAAAAAGAAGAAGGGGAGACTTGGTTTTTTTACTTTCGTCGGATCGCTATCCCAATGAGTGCTAACGCGATGACCACAACAGCCCCAACGATTCCTAAAACAGGCCAGTCAAGCGGTATCGATGCTTGTACGCTTTCCTTGGGACCTGGGCTGATTACCATCGTATCTGTGAAGTTTCCATCATCTGCAGGGTCAGTGCTGTACGGGTCATCTTCTTCAAAGGGAGCAATCAGCAGAGGCTCGGTGTCACCTTCGGTTTCACCAAGATTTTCTGTGATCATTGTATCGTCTGCAAGTTGATCTTCCCGTGCAAGCGGCTCTTCTGCACAGACGGATGCTGCCGTCATCATTATTACGACGAGCCCAACTAGGGGTAGTATTGATTTCCAACTATTTTTTCTGTTCATAAGATTTCACCGTATCACCGCTATTGTCGGATAGTTCTTATATACTGTAGTAAAATGTTTGGAAAAAGCCAAATAATTACATATATTTTTTTCATTTTTTCCAACTTTCTATATCGTTATCATTCTGGAGGAGCAGATACAATCCCTCTTGTGACCGTCATCACATAAAAGAAAAACTACTTCCTCCTTTGTACGCAATACGCAGAAGTAGTCAGTAAAAAAACAGGAGAAAAACGTGATGATCCGCTTCTAAAAACAATATGAGTTTTCCCATTAATATCCTGCACGTCAGCATAGTTTGATTCGTAAAAAAACCATATAACTTCATATGGTGCTCTTCTTTTTTTTTTTGAAAAATTTTTTTATACGTACAAAAATTGATAAAAAATTTAAATCGTTTTCCTGTCCCTCTCTATGAGAAACCCGTGTCTTTTGGTTGTCTGGTGGCGCTTCTTGAACAAATATGTTTTTAAAGAAGGAGTTGTTAAGAGACAGCAACGGAGAAATTCCAATGGCAATAGGGTTTGTTCTCTTGCATGTCCCAACAGCATATGAAAACGAGGTATTCAATACACTTTCAAAGCTGCCTGAGGTTCTCGAAGTCCATCCTGTATCCGGGGAATATGATATCGTCGCAAAAATTCAAGCAAAAGATTATGAAACCATCGCCGAGATTATCAAGCAGAAGGTTAAAACAATCCCAGGTGTCACCGACACCAAGACCTTGACAGGAAAGAATCTCCGCTGAACAAACAGACGTATACCCCTGCACTTATTTATATGCAACAAAGAGTTAAATAGACACGGGTAATTTATTTTCATATATGGAGGAAGGAGAACAATGAAACAATTTATACAACATGGGTAAAAGGCAGCTATCCAGTGTATCGCTATCTTTCTCATACTGATGCTTCTACCACTCACCGGGAGTCGATTAGTTCAAACGGGACAATCCATCCGGCTGGAGGGCTGTTCAGATGGTATTGTTCTTAGTGGAACAATGGGGAATGATGGGTGGTACATCAGTCCTGTCATTATCACGTTCCAAGGATTTTTTTCTTATTTTTTAAAAATCGACCAAGGAGAGTGGTTTCAATATACCCAACCAGTTATCGTAACTACCGAAGGGCAGCATACGGTGTTGTGGTACGCTGTTGACAACCAGGGGAATCAATCCCCTACATATACAGAGGCCTTTAAGATAGACATGACACCACCAACAGTCACAATTACCCTGCATCGAATAGGGTTTTTCAAGATTTTAGTGCGTATAAACGTCTCAGATACTATAAGCGGTGTCGTCTTAATTGAAATTTATCTTGATGATGCACTGATAGGGTTTCTTACCATGGCACCCTATGATTTTCTCATGACGATCGGGTTAGGAAAGCACACGGTAGAAGTTATTGCCTCTGATGCTGCGGGCAATCAGGGAAGTAGCTTCGAAATCAGTTCATATATCCCTTTCATAGGCAAATCAAACTTCTGTATCAACAGATCAGTACAACCTTCCATCATTTCATCCTGCATCCTCAACTATCTGTGAGACCCATACGAAAGTAAGGGAATACCAATTACCAGCAAGCCTCGGTGAAGAAAACGGGTAGACCGTTTCTGTCCTTCTTGTGCTACTCGGTGGTACCGTTCTCCCGCCACCACAAACAAGACTCTAATATAAACACAGAAACGACACCAAGATTTTCTCGTAATTTTTATAAGCCTCATACCAGTTCTCCATCAAGATGAAACCACTACCGGACGGGGCGCACCTTGCCATCTACCTGATTCTCATCACCGCTGCAGAAATCACTGTCGCCTACGCAAGCCCTGAGGCAGGCATCCTCTTCCACATCGGAATCCTCTCCCTGCTCTTCATCCACTCCGGGCTAACCAGCAAAGACCATCTCGCATTCATCAAACTACAGCTCTTTACCATCAAAGACAAAAAACAACCTTCAAGCCTGCTGCAGACCCTCATCCGGAAAAAAGCAAAACTCTCCTCTCTGCTGCTTTCCCTGACACTTGTCCCACTCATCCGGATCCTAAGCCTGGTCATGCCCCTCTCCCATTTCCCCCGCATCCACTGGTTCATCATCATCGGCACAGCCGTCTACCTCTCCTTCTTTGTCCTGCTCTACCAACAAAAAATCAAGGTAAAGGAATGCGGCCTACGACTCCCGGACAAAAAACACATCCCCATTGAAATCGGCATCACCTTACTGGGAATCCCCTTGGGGGTCGCTGAGTACTACATCCTTCAGCCTCCCGCGCTTATTGACATAATTTCGTTTGACAGCTTCCTGTTCACCATCCTTATCCTGTTTTTCACCACAGGACTGATGGAAGAACTCATCTTCAGAGGACTGCTTCAAAAAAAATCCATAGACATCCTGGGGCCCTGGCTAGGCATGCTGTTCGTCACGCTTATTTTTGCGATCCTGCACATCGGCAACCTCTCCCTCCTTGACGTCCTGCTTGTGTTCAGCATCGGTGGGCTGTACGCACTGGTCGTACACACAACAAAAACCATCATCGGCGTAAGCCTCTCCCACACCCTGGTCAACATCTTCCTGTTTATCGTCTGCCCGCTGACCCTAGTCTAAAACCCAAGCACATCGACGATTTTTACAATAACAATCAACGCAAACATCAACAAAAACGGAACGATCGCGATGTTGAGTCGGTTTGATAAAAACTGGGTCCGGTCCACCGGGTGAGACGAAAGCAGCATCTTTGCAATGAGGAAAAAGATCAACGTGATCGTCCCGATAAGCGCAAGAGACGCGACCACCGAGACCGTTGTCGTCGTGACAACAGTAGTAGTAGTTGTGGTTGTCACAGTAGTGATCATTTCTCCTCCATGATAATCCAGCTTTTTATATGATATAAATAATATATACAGAAATACTATGTAACCACCTATATATATAATTTATCGTTTTTTCAACAAAAAATGTAATAATACCGTTTCATCATCCCTCACTGAACCATGAAAATCAGCTACAAAAACCATCCACTGGACCTTTTCTTTCTTCTGCTTTGCAGCATCATCGTCATCCCGATAACACTCCTAAACGCCCCAGAACCCCTCCGAGTCCTCCTAGGACTTCCCTTCATTCTCTTTATCCCTGGGTACATCCTCGTCTTTGCGTTGTTCCCGACACGGAAAACAGACCATGGCATCGACACCCTCGAACGCCTTGTGCTCTCCTTTGGGCTGTCCATTGCAGTCGTCCCCCTTCTCGGACTGCTGCTGAACTACACCCCTTGGGGCATCAGACTTGAGCCTATCCTTGCGTCCCTGCTTCTGTTCATCCTTGGCATCGGACTACTGGGTATGTATCGCTGGAGAAGAACCAAGCCAGAGGAACGGTTCACCATCACCCTCTCCCTTCATCTCCCGAAGGAAGGAAACACCATCGACCATGCCCTCACCATCATCCTTGTCATCGTCATCGTCATCGTCATCGCCTCCCTTGTCTATGTCATCACCATGCCAAAAACTGGAGAGACCTTCACGGAGTTCTACCTGCTTGGACCCACGGGCAAGGCGGAAGGATTCCCCCGTAACCTATCCACAAATCAGGACGTATCTATCCTCATCGGCGTCGTCAATCACGAACACCGTCTTGTCAACTACTCCATCGAAATCTGGCTTAGTAACCAAACCACCACCAACCAAACAGGTGAACCCCAGACCATCTACCACAACTTCTGGTACCTCGATACACTTACCACTGGCACCCTTCCGCATCAACCCGTGAACACGACAGACCCCTGGCAGCCTCAATGGACGTACAATTACACCTTTCATATTAACCATACCGGCACCTTCAAACTCGCGTTTCTACTTTTTACCACTCCAATGGAACCCTATGACGTCACTGGTGATTACCACGAAATCGCAGACGAAAAACTCCAAAGCGCCTACCTGACAACCCATCTTTGGATTTCCGTTTCATAACACGACCCAGTGGATGTTTCCGAGCATGTTTCATAGTTCCCTGCAAACCCCCTGTCCTTTCTCGTACAAGAAAAAACCCCCCATCCTTTTTCGCTTCAACAATATTTATATAGCTTTAAAAGAATATAAATATGAAACCCGTAAAAAAATGAAATGAAAAGAAAAAGGGAGAATTCGTATGTCTTTTACTAAAAACACTAAAAACAAAATGTACGCTAAAAGACAAGTAACAAAAAAGATACTCGTCACCTACCTCATCAGCATCCTTCTGATAGGAACCATTGTACCACCTATCAATACAACATCAGTAGATACCTGGTGGAACCCCCAGTGGAATTACCGTAAACTTCTCACGATGAATACCACAAGGATCTCTGGAACGCTTCTCAACTTCCCAGCCCTCATACAGCTCACCGATAGCGATCTGGCGGCACATGCACAACCCACGGGTGATGATCTCGTGTTCGTTCTATACAACGACAACGTCACAACACTTGCCCATGAGATAGAATATTACAACACAGGCATCCTCTATGCATGGGTCACCATCCCGTACCTAAGCAATACGACCACAACAAACATCTGGATGTATTACGGAAACCCTACCTGCCCATCACAAGAAAACATCACGGGCACCTGGGATAGCAACTATCTCATGGTCCAACACCTCAATGAAACCGAATCCACCCTGTACGATTCCACCTCCTATCACAACGATGGACTCTCAACAGGGACAACCCCAACACAGAATGGCAAAATCGATGGCAGCCACCAGTACAACTGCAACGATACAATCGTCATCAACAACATCACCCATTCACCAAGTGCACTAACTGTGGAAACATGGGTCTACCGTGACAACACGTCATTTATCTACGTCGCCTGCAAAGGCATATACTCACAGACAAGCACAGACTGGATTCTTTATTTACGGAACAATCAACCAGCAGGCCAAGGCATCGACTTCAGCATCAGGAACCACTCCTATTACATCAGAAAAGGTGACACACCAGTCGGCTCATGGTTCCATCTAACCGCTGTATATAACAACGGATGTGCTTCCCTGTATCTCAATGGAACAAAGATAGGCATCTCAACAGGATGGCCGTCAATCCCTAACAACTATCCGCATCTTGGCCTGGGAAACGATTACCTCGGAAACGAAGGAACAACCTACCCGATGACAGACGTACGACTCGATGAGCTTCGCCTTTCAAAAATCGCTCGAAACCGCAGCTGGATAAAAACAAGCTATAACAACCAAAAAGACCCCACTGGTTTCTACAGCATAGGCAGTCAACAACAAGCACCACCAGGGGAAAACCAACCCCCGTTCTTTGGAACCCCTACCCCAATAAATGGATCAGCCACTATTCCCCTCACCCTCTCCTGGAACATCCCTATCAATGACACTGAAGGTGATGTCTTTGACTGGAGCATTGCCTGCAGTAACGGACAAGGAAACAGTGGTGAAAATGCATCGAATGGAACGAAATCACTTGCTCTTTCCGGTCTTACCTATGCGACGACGTACACGGTCTGGGTCAATGCGACAGACCCTGAAGGGAGTGGATCTTATACACGTACATGGTATATCTTTACGACTCAGCAGGCACCTCCAAATACTCCCCCAGTGTTTGGCACACCATCCCCGGCAAATGGTTCGACAGGCAACCTGATAAACTTCTCATGGGGCATCCCGATACATGATTCAGAAGGAGATCGTTTCTCTTGGTCTATCCAGTGTAGCAACGGGCAGGAAAGTAGTGGAACCAATGCATCGAATGGAACGAAATCACTTGCTCTTTCCGGTCTTACCTATGCGACGACGTACACGGTCTGGGTCAATGCGACAGACCCTGAAGGAAGCGGTCTGTATACACGACAATGGTACACGTTTACCACCCAACAAGAACCAGAACTGCACATCACCATCACGAAACCACTACAAAACACATTCTACTTCAATGACATCGAACAAAGCATCACGCTCCCACGGAACACCATTGTGTACGGACCAATCACAATCACCGCGGAGGTCTTCTCCAATGTCAGCATCAAGAAAGTTGAGTTCTATGCAGACGGAACGCTGCTTGGTGAGGTAAACGCAACACCCTATGAATGGTACTGGAAACCGTTTATCCAGTTCAACGGCATGTCACTGACTAGAACCATCAAGGTCATCGCATATGATGAGGACGGCAGAACTGCCTCTGATGAAATCAACATCACGAAATGGAGGTTCCATATACTCCCCTGGCTCGTGATTGGGGCAACAATTGGCTCACGACTGGTCCTCCACACCACCGTTGTAGGACTGTTCTACAACATCCAAGAGTCGCCATTCAGCGTCTCGTTTTATACGGTTAAGGCATCCTATAGGACCATTGGCCCACTGCAAAGAGGAAGTGGAACTATTAACTTCAAACATTGCACCGGTGGCAAACTCATCGGACCAATATCACTGACCTACTTTGGTCCGCTGCATAAATTCGCAGTCGGATCGTTCACATTCATTGGGACCCCCACGATTGTAAGAATTGGGTTACTGCAGGCGCTTCAAAATCGCAAGTCTTAAACAAATTAAAAAAACAACACAATCTCTGATTGCTGCGTGAAGGGTACAAAGACTACTGCGGGATGATAAGCACGCCATCGATATTATTCACAACCTTTGGGTCTGTCACACTGGCCTGAACGATATCCGCGGTGAGCGTTATCCTGTTTAACACATTTGTAATGATGCTTTTAAATATAAACGGGAAATCACTCCATTCCGTTGCATTACACACAAAACCATGTAAAGGCAGATCGATTCGGAACGGAGGTGCGGTGTACCCAGGTTGAGGCCATACAATCTCATCCCGGAACCAGGTATATGTACTAAAATCTGTCACATGGACAGCAACCGCATCGATTTCATCATCCATCGGGTTCATCCCAAACTCATCGATCAGATAATCCCGTGCGACGACCGCTGCGGTCACGGGGTCCATCCCCCCGCCGGTATCAGCATAATAATCCCCGTCGATATTACAGAGGAGGGAGGCTTTTCCATCGCTTATGAGCATGACCACATGTCTGTTTTCAGGTGCAAAGATACTTGAGGCGGTCACGGTATCGCATCCTAACAATAACCCACAGGACGTCGCAGCAAAACCAGGCATCGTACTAATATTATTTAGAGTCGATAACACGAAGTCAATTGTCTCATTGGTCACAACAGTGGGACTGAGCACTACCTTGCAAGTGATGCCACCGGCGTTTCCACCAAATACGACAACAGTCACCTCAATAAAACCACCCCGTGGGAATATGGACGCGTTCCCAATCGCGGTGACAAACCCGTTTCGTATGAAATCCAGGTCCGCCTTTCGGATGGACCCTGAGCCATCGAGAAGGATTAAAAGCTGCGTCAGCTCATCGGGAATCACCTGTCCGACGATCGCGGTCACGGTTAACACCGCAGACCCGCCTGGCTGAATCATAGCAATATTCTGCCAAATCCCGGTGCTATTGTCATAGCTTCCGCTCTCTGCTGAATATTCCACGAACGTAAAACCAGATGGCAATTGAAATCGTAGCTTTATCCCAGATACATTGATATTGCCGTTGTTGTGTATGGTGATGGTGAATATCACTGGTGTGCCCATTTGAGGGGATTCTGGGTCGACAGAGACGGTAACGCTCAGATCGGAGAGAGGATCAATTAACACAGAACAAAACATAATAGCGGATTCAGGCTCACTATTGATAATCATGACTTCTATCTGCGAGACTTCCACATACTCAGGATGCGTATACATGGGATAAACGACTTGTTCTCCAAAGCCCCACAACCCATCCTTTTTTGTTTCGGAATCGACATAGTCATACGCCTGTATCTGGAGTTGTATGCTACCAAAGAGAATCCCGATGGTGGCGTTCAGGCTGATGGGTTCTCCACCCATGTGTTCTAGGACAAGGTTGTTATCCACAAGCCTGCCGGTAATCGTGGTAACCGGTCCTGGTGATGCCTGCGGTGCAGAAAACAACATATACGTGATGAAGACAAAAACAATCACGGTCAAGCCTAAAAGAAGCAGTGTTGCAGACAGTTCAATAAGCGCATGGTTCTGTGTCCTCAGATGATCGGCGTTCTTTGTTTTCATATCCTACACCCAAATGTCTTTACTTGAAGATATCTCAGTCAGAGAGCCGGTGGAGGGTTCTGTACATCGCCCTAGTAGCCTTAGTATCTCCAGATGGCAAGCTGAGAATGAATGTCAATGACCTCGATATCGAAATTCCCAAGAGAGATGCTGTATTCGATATGAAGCGTCTGATTTCCAAGGGTCATCGAATAGGTCAAACCGGAGTTCACAAACGCGGAACTATTGAAAAAATCACCCCATGCCTCCGGATAATCCGTCGAAATATTGATACTTGTGACATCCGTTATACGATGTGTCGTCCTGCTGATAAACTCATTGGAGAGGATATAGGTCCCGTATCCTGAGACAAACGATTTGCCTTCAAGCCCTGCGATATCAAAGAGCCACAGGCTGACGTTCGTATAATTCGTAATCGAAAACAAGGGTTGGCCAAGGAGAATGCTACTTGGTGTCTGACTGAGGATCAACGCCCCTGCCTCCAGGCAGATGATCTGATCCACGAAATGGGAGTTCTTCGAGGAATAGAGGATGCCGCTGGTGGTCAATGAAAACGAATCAGTTGCATTTGAAAACGTTATCTGAAAATTATTTGAAAGGATCTCCAGGGTGTCATAGGTCCGCCCCGTGTTTAGGACCGGGAGTTCCTCGGTACCAAGAGTGATATAATTCGCTATGGAGACATGTTCCTCAAGCAACGAGAGCACATCGATGGTATATTTGAGCTGAGTGAATTGGGTTTGCACATCGTTCATATGATGCGCTTCTTTTTGCTTTAACCAATTTGGGACGTGAACAGTTTGTACGATACCGACAAACGTGATAATCAACCCAATGAGGAGAACGGTGGCGACGATACCAACGACACCACTGTTGTTCGTCATCAACTTCCTTTTTTTATCTTTCTTCATGATTGCACGCTCGGTTTGTTACACATATCCATGGAACACCATGATATTGCGCTGTCCGTCAATGATGAGTATCTCGCCTTGCTGATCCTCTAGAAGCATACCAGCAATAACAAGTGATTCACCCATGCTCCAGAGGGAATCCTGTTTTGATGTATTATCCAGATAGTCACCAAGGACAAGATTCGTTCGATTACCCTCGATGGTCAGCACAATGGTAGATTCTATGCTTATCGATTCCCCACCCCGATGATACAAAATAATACTGCTATCCTCGGAAGTCGTCCCAAGGATATGCACCGCGGGGGGGGTCTGCGAAAAAGAAAAAGAAAACACACTGATATATAAAATAGTAAAAAACCCGACAGTCATACTTAAGAGAAGCAGTGTCTCAAGAACAGAGCTTGCCGCAATCGACGATGATCTTCTCCTTTTTCCCTTCCTTTTTATTTTTTCACCCATCCTCGCTAGACCTACTCTTTTTCTTTCTAATACTAAAATCGCTGTTATGAGTACATCCAGATTGTCTCATACGTTAATGATTCATTTATTTAAAAACTTTACTTGAAAAAGAAGGCGTACCAACGCTACATACGCTCATATGAGTGCTTTTGTACAAAAAACACAGAGACATGGGAAGGTAATACAAAAGGTTGAACGACGAGAGGAGTTTTTCTGTACAAGGGAGGTTTTTCATGACGACAACTAATCCTGTTCTTTCTGTCTATCGAAATGTTTAAAACGACAACAATTATCTGAAAATACGATATGCTTCCAGATGAACTAGTCAACCTTGCTGCATTAGTCATTTTCGTTATTTGTATCTCAGTGTATGCCATAGGATTGGTCTATGCTATCAAAAAACCAAGGGTCGGTGAACGAGGATTTTTAAACATCATGTACAGGCTGTGGGTCATACGGATGATCGATCCAAAAGAAACAGTCACGGCAATGCAGACTATGCGAAATTTGATCATGGCAACGACGTTTCTCTCCTCATCAATGCTTCTTCTTTTAGGGCTACTGTTCACCTCGCCTGTCAGCCAATTCCGTGAGCTCTCTTCCCTTTCTGCGACCGTCCCTGATCAATTTGCAGAATACAAATTACTGCTCTTTGTCGCAATCATTGTTTTTTCAGTCATTATGTTTTTACTCTCATTACGTCAGATGGTACGTTTTTCGATTTTAATTGGCATCCCTGCTGAATCGATTAAAGCACTTTCAGTAGACCCTGGAACAGAAAAAAACAATACAAAAGACCAGAAGCATTTTGATGCAGAGGAGCTAAAAAAAGACGTATTTATACGAGCGATGAACCGATTCACCTTTGGAATGAGAGCGGTATTCTATGGGATCACCCTGATGTTATGGTTCCTTAGCGTGTATGCCTTTATCATTGGTACGCTTTGCCTGACTGCATACCTTATTTTCCATCGTGATGTGGAGACCCTGCGTCAAGGAAAACTCCCCATTTAACACAAAAGACAACATACTCTCTCACGTATAGCCCTCTGTCAACAGCATGCGAAAGCATAGCTGTTCGTGGTGTTTTTTTCCTCCCTTCTGATGTCGGTTGGTGCAGAAGTACTCAGTACTGAACGTATAAATCCGTGGTGTCCCGCGTCTCTTTTTATCTATCACACACTTCATGTCCGTCACTTGACAGGACCAAAGAAGAACAGACCATACGCAAACTGGACGAAACGACAACCCCTGAGACGAACACCGCCGTGCTATCCCTCTTGTCGTATCAACGGAAGCTTCTTGTTTTCCCACACGGTGATAAAAGCACCGATGATGCTCGGGGTGATGAAGAACAACGTAAACCAGAACAAGGTGAAGCTGATGCTGTTCTCCGGTGGGACGTTATACACAGAAAACAGGGCCACGACAATCGCGTCTCGAGTACCAAGACCATACACGGAGATCGGGATGACGGCAAGGCTGCTTGTGACCGCAAGCATAAAGACAAAGGTGATGTACGGGATGTGGATGTGAAACAGGAAGAGTGCGATGAGGTACAACTCCGTGTAAAAGACAATCCAACCGAAAAAAGCGAAAAGGAAGGGAAGCAGCAGGCTTCTGAAGCTGGGGAGGTCTTCATAGAAGGATTCCATGGGGTCCTGCATGTACTGTTGTATGATCTGGAATAGCTGTGTCTGAATGAGTTTCTGAAAGAGATGTTTGGATGTCTTTTGCCGAAAGAAAAAGAAAAACAGAAAAATCATGATGAACAGCAAGGCAAGTATCAGCATATACAGGACTGGGTATTGCCCAAGGAGGAACAAACCGCCAATCGAACCAAGGATAAAGATGGAGATGTAGTCGATGGTGTTAAAGGTAATAAGGTTGCAGAGGCATTTTGGCAGGGGTGCTTTGCTTTCGTGTTTGAGGTACAACGCGCGAAGGAAGGCTCCTAATCCACCGGGGGTGATGAACCCATAGAAGTAACCGATCAACAGGTTTTTAAGCGAGTAAAGAAAGCTGACATGGATACGTTGTCGTTTGAAAACCATTTGACATTCGATGTTAATCACAACAAAGATGACAGGGATCCCAAGAAAACATAGGGCTGCGTAGAACGGATTGATACTTGAGAACACAGAAAGGATTTTTCCAATGTCAAATCTCCAGAGGACATAGATTAAGAGAACCAGGCCGATAAGGGGGAGAAGTTTTTTCCAATCCATAGGTGCGCGCGGGGTATAGTAGCTTTTTGTTTATTTAGACTTTGCTTCTCTGTCGGGGGTACTGACCGACCGTGACGACTACCAGAATCTACAGCCACTATTTTTTTTAAAAAACACCTAAGGAGAACGCACGGAAACAAAGGAGAGGTGATGTGCCGTTTTCTTGCTTCGTACCTATTCGCTGTCTTCTCTTTACCAAATGAATTCGGATTTGGTTTTTCCCAAAAGTTTTCTGATTGTTTCTATATTTTTATCGACAATGGCAGGAAGCAGTATATCGACATTTCAAACAATACTACAAAAATCGTTGCACTAACTCCTTCAACCGAGCCTCGGCCACATACTAGCAAAAGACAGTATCATCTCACCATCAAGTGAAAACAACACAGAACCATGAACCAGACCTTGCCCCCTCATAAAACAGGTGGCTGCTGAACACAGCAACACTGATAGGACCTACATGTCAAGTATGGTTTCTAACAACTGACAGGCTAGTCTAATGTCGCAGTACTACACCAAAAAACTACGGCGGAATATCTAAATAATTTTCCTGGCATTACCCCCTTCTACAAACTATGCCAGAGAAAAATAATTCAGCTACACACCCACCAAATAATAACAGTTCGTTATCTCCCACTAATGGAAAAACCAAACGAAAAAATGGTACCCTAACCAAAACGACAAAATCCGAGATAAAAAAACTCATACGGGAACGAAAATGGGAGGATTTACGAGGATTATTACGTAAATGGTCACCAGCGACGGTTGCAGATCTGATTCAAGAGGCAAAAAAACATGATTGCATCTTTATCTTCCGCTCTCTGCCAAGAGAATTTGCTGCAGATGTCTTTTCCGAGTTGGAACCAACCGCTCAAGATTCCCTTCTAAAGAATTTGACTGACAGCGAAGCATCCGCGCTTCTTGCGAAGTTAACCCCTGATGATAGAACCGCGTTATTCGAAGAACTCCCCGCACAGGTGACACGGCGATTACTTGAACTGTTAAGCCCAGAGGATCTCAAAGAAGCCCGTCAACTCCTCGGATATCCTGAAGACAGCGTTGGGCGTCTGATGACCCCTGACTTTATCGCTATTCACCAAGACTGGACGGTGGAAACCGCCCTGCATTTCATCCGCAGCAAAGGAAAAGACAGTGAAACACTTGCCATGATCTACGTTGTCGATGACCATCAACAACTCATCGACGATTTACGGCTCCGTCAGATTATCCTTGCGACCCCGTCAGATAAAATCTCTGATTTAATGAACTATACATACATCTCGGTCAACGCGTACGAGGACCAGGAGAAAGCCTACCACCTCATCAAAAAACATAATCTATACGCGTTACCCGTTGTCGATTCACAAGGAATCCTCTTAGGCATCGTGACCGTTGATGATTTGATTGATGTCGGTGAGGAAGAGGTAACGGAGGATTTCCATAAGATCGCTGCGATGAGCGAACTAAAACTTCCTGAAAAAATACGTGACGCACCAATGCAAACACTGTATCGAAAACGAATCGGATGGTTGATATTTCTTGTCTTTGTCAATATTTTCTCTGGCGCCGCAATCGCACTGTTTGAACAGACCATCGCCCGATACATTGTCCTTGTTCTGTTCATGCCTCTGCTCATCGGCTGTGGCGGTAATGCAGGGGCGCAAGCCTCAACGCTTATGATCCGTGCACTTGCAACAAAGGACGTGATGCTTCAGGATTGGTACTACTGCATTGGAAAAGAAGCGGTGGTAGCAGCGGCGATTGGAATTACCATGGGTCTTGCTGTGTCGCTTATTGGGATCTTTCGTGGTGGTATGATGATTGCACTGGTCGTAGGCCTTGCGATGGTCATTATTGTGTTTGTTGGGAGTTTGATAGGTATATCGTTACCATTTGTCTTTACCCGTGCTGGTTGGGATCCCGCTGTTGCAAGCGGACCGCTTATCACCTCTATAGCAGATGTTGTCGGCATCGTTCTGTATCTTTTCATCGCAACGATGCTGCTTGGATTTTAACAAATATATCAACACCAATCAAATAAATTCAAATACTAAAAAAAATTCCACCATCTCATCACAAAAGGAGTTATTCTTTTATATCCTCTTCTTTTAAGGTATTCATTGAAGATATCTTATCTACGCATTCTGTGTCAACCGAGTGTCAAATAAAAAGATAGATAAATTAATTATATGATTACGTATATTCGGATACTATTGCTAGGATGGTGGAAACGTGAGGAGTGATCTATGGCAGAAAGGGATAGCAGTAGGCATGACGCTGTCCTTAGTGCTCCTGATTATAGCGATTTTTACTCCATCATTTCCCGCAGTGAAACTCTCACCTGGAACTCCGGACAGGACCTCTGTCGTTGTTGAAACAGCCATTGTTTTTAGGAACGTTAACCTCACCATACGTGGTGATGAGGCAATCCCCATCGATTATCTCATGTTCGTAATTTATACAAGTACCCATACCAAGGTTGCGAATGTGACCTTTGCCCTGGATGGAACAATACTATATCAAAATCCTTCCCAATTCACGGTAATAAAATTAACCAACACCTCAAATCTCCCCTACAATCCTTCGTGGGGGTATGGCTTTGACGAGGAAACAAATAAATCCACCACATATGATTATGGATATGGATACGGCCCTTCAGGTTCAGTCGATTTAACCATTTTATATAATATCACCTACAAGACTCATACCTATGGAACGTTTTATGCAAAACTCTTTGTCAATTCCACAACCTATACGTATATATCTGCAGAATCTCAATTATTCACTGTCGAACAAGCATATGTACCGCCACCACCTGGAGGAGGTGGAGGAGACCCGCCATTAAATGACCCACCGATTGCCAACGCAGGTGGCCCCTACAAGGGAAACATGAACGTCCCCATCACCTTTGACGGCTCTAACAGCACCGATGACGTCGGAATTGTCGGGTACCGCTGGGATTGGGAAAACGACGGGATCTATAACACCGACTGGTCCACTTCGGCCTTCGCCACACACGCGTACAACACCACCGGTGTCTACACCGTACGCCTGCAGGTCAAAGACCAAGAAAATCTCACAGATACCGCGACCAGTATCGTCACCATCAACGGAAACGACATCTATGCACCTGTCGCAATCGCGGATGGTCCCTATAAAGGACTAACGTATCAAACAATCAGATTCGACGGATCTGGAAGCTATGGAATCAATGCAAACATCGTCAACTACACCTGGGTCTTTGGCGATGGCACATCAGGCTATGGTCAAACCCCGGTCCATGTGTATGAGACCGCAGGGACTTTCCTAGTCGTCCTAACAGTCACAGACTCAAACAACCTCCAGTCCCTCGACTCGACCACGGCAAAGATACTGTTAGATGCGAACCGAAACAATATCTCCGATATCATGGAAGAAACAATAGGGACGCCTATTACAGAAGCAGACATACAATTGATTTCAATCAACGACGATTTGTATTATCTCGTCGACATCGATCATGACGGTACGTTCGATGTCCTGTACAATCCAACAACAAACACAAAATCTATCCTAGGTAGACAGGATGGAAAACCACTTATCGACATCGATGGAGACGGGATTTGGGACTTCGTCTACGATTCTGCTCTAAAGACACTATCACCCTATGAGTCACCTAGCGAGGAACCACTGATGTTGCCGCTGATTTGTGTGGTTGTCATCGTGATTAGCGTGATTGTTGTTGTCTTGATTTTCTGGTTGTACAAGACTGGGCGTATATAATACTGTACTATAATACACTAATACTACGCTAAGCAAACAAAAAAAATTTTTCCTGCCTTTTTTGTAGTAAAAAACAGCGGTTCTGTTACGTTTGTACTTTCCCACTCATTGCTAATAGACATGATGACTGCCAGGGTCGGTTGTCACGGTGGTAAAATACCCGGGAGTCTATAACATCTGTGTCCATACAAAAGACATCCATGGAGCGGAAAGCGACTTAAACATCCTGGAAATCCAGATACCAACACAGACCATCTCCCTAGCTGCAAGGCTGTTCCAACGGCTCCTACAGCCCTCTTTCTTTCTTCTGCGACTCTTGATACACCACATCACCGGGTAGTCCTTCGCTTCGCTTGTCTCTGACACCCTATATGTTTTCCATCTGATTATGCAGGCTGCCATCCCAAAAAACATTACGCAACAGAACGGATGTCTCCCTTCGGTGTTCCTCCTTGTCGATGGGTGGGAGGTGATCGTCAGGTACTTTGGCGGCCCAGGCAACAAACCGTCGCACCACCCACCAGGTATACCTCAGCTCAACAGATGCATCCTTGCTTACTGGTGCGATCTCCTTCCACTGGTAAAACCCCTCCCCCAGGCACGTACATGGCTTGTTTTCCACCTCCTGGATATGACCCTGCCACCATACCAGATACTCGGGATGTGCGGTGCATAATACGATCCTGGCTTTGTTCGCATTAGGGTATATCTCTGTGGTGATACAGGGTTTATCCGCATAGTCTAACTTGATACGTTTCTTGGTTATCTCCCAATTCCCTGCCAGATAAAACGTGTATAAAAAAATATTTCTCAAGGACTGCTTCTTCGTTTTGATGTACCTTGCGGCGTTGAAGAACGCAGCAATCAGACCCCGTATCCCACCGACATACCTCCATGCATGGATCCGAAGGTCTCTGTCCTCGGAAAAATCCTGTCGAGGATACCGCGCAAGGACATGGACCTCACGGTCTGGTTTGTCTGGTATCACCAGGGCAGGTCCGCCCCACCATCGGATCCGCAGAGTGTCCTTCGATAAATCCGAAAAGATTGGGTGGTCCCTGCAGACTTGCATATCGATCGGCACACCCCCGGAGTGAAGTTGGATGCCGTCCACTGTCTCCCCTGGTGCAAACGAAAACACATATGCGATCGCACCAATCTTCTCCGGATGATTTTTTTGAAACGGGTACAGAAGCGGAAACGCAAGCGACGGATAATACGACGCCATACAGGTGATTCCAAGCGCACTCTTATGGTACTGCCGCTCCAGAAACGTCCGTGGCTTTTTCTCCGCGGTCTGTAGCGGGGTAACAAGTGCAGTCCCTCCGCAGATTCCAACATACCCGCCACCGTCCCGTATGAACGCTTGGATGTTGTGTTTCCATTTTCTCACTGTTCGTGACATACGGAATCCTTTCATCACGGCAAGCCCATCGCCCACACCACCCCCGGGGACGAGTAAGACGTCGAACTGCTGCTTGGTTACGTGGTCCTCCAGGATGTCTTTATCAAAAACATAGCGTGTCTCGATAACATAGGTTTTCTCCCCTCGCGTCCAGCTATACCCCTGCAGGATCACGGGAAAGAAATGTTTCCCGGAGCCCCACCGCAAGGGTTCCTCTGCAAGGATTGCGACCCGGATGACTCGCTTTTCTGTGTTTTTTTGCGTATGATGCAGGGTTGACTGTGAAGATGTAGGCATACTCGTCACATCGGCGGGGGATACCTCCAACGGTCCAGGGTAAACTTCCAATGCCGGTCCACATGGTCAACGATCTTCTCATCCATCGCATAGACATTTGTCTTGTACTCTTTCTGCTCAGACAGATACTTCTTCATCTCCGGCAATGCGTTGTCAAGATCAGGCAGCTTCAACGTCTCGTAAATACGCGTTATCTGCCCGATGGGGTCCCTGGTGAGCTCCTCATAGCGTACCTCAACAAAATGGTCCGTTGGGATCAGTGGCTGCTGCTCAAAAAAACTATTCATAAGACGGATGTAGTTTTGAATCACCTGTGTTTCTATCGTCTCTTCGGATGCCTCCTGCAGCGCAAGTTTGTCAAGCACCCGCAGCCGCATTTTTTGTGTTGACAGATACACCAGGTACGGGCTTCGGTAGATATGGATGAATCTTGCGTCGGGGAACATCTCAAGTAAGGTGCTGATGCGCGCGGTGTTCGGAGGGTTTTTCGAAAGAAACTGTTTTCCCTTGTTGGAAAACACAACCATCTTGATAAACGTCATATACGCCTCTTTCCACTGGTTTTTCTGTTCCGATGATAGACCTTGGAAATGAATGGATTGAGAATACTGCTCCTCTGCATTACGGGGAAAATGCAGGCAATGGAAAAACGACCAGGGTAACAGCACGGCAAGGCCCGCCTCATCCTCATAGGGTCCGTCGATGTCAACTCGTATCGCATCCATAGGACGTTCGGAGGGCAGAAACCATCCAAGAAACCTCTTGAGCGGCTGGAGCAGCACCCCTCCCTCCGGCAGGAGGGTGTCCCATAGGCAGGTGGTGCAGAACTGCGGGTCTCTGCTTAACAGCTCATGCAGATACGTCGTCCCACTGCGCCAATGACCGATAATGAAAATAGGTGGATGCTGAAGGTTTTGACGGTTGATTTTTTTATTGTACTTGATTTTAAAAACCAGTCGCACTGGTGCGGTGCAAAGCGAAGTCATGGTGATAAACAAGGCTCGATGCAAAAACCGCTGGTCGATCCCCTTGTTTTGTTTCACAAGAGCAATCCACTGTCGTGTCGAGATTCCAAACAAGGGATGCTGGATTGGGTGTTTTTGTTTCTGTACTGGTTGTTTATTCAATGGGTTTTTCCCTCCTTCCTTCTTCTGTTGCGATGCTCTCCGCAAGGTCCTTCTCAAACACCCGGTGTTTCTTAGACAACCGTGCATCGGTCAGTGCAATCGTGGTATGAGCAGCCGTGTTGTGTTCATCGATCCATCCGACCTCAGCGCCGACATACCCGCGGTTCTTCATCTCGACTAACACCGTATAGTTCAACAACGACCCGATGTTTTTGTTCTGGAACTCTTTCTTAATCCCGATCAGATGTAACTTTCCCGTGTTAATGGTTTTTTGCCTACGCAAAAAGTGAAGTACCTGCAGCGGACCTAGCCGCCCCTGCATCTTCTGGAACACCTGGTTATAATCAGGCGTTGCCCAGAGGTACGCGACCGGCTGCTTGTTCCATTCCGCAACCAAAAACAACGATGAATCAACAAACCAGCGGATCTGCTTGACGCCAAAACGGGTCCACACCTCCTGCCCTGATACCGGGACAAACCCCCAATGATGTGAGAAGGTCTGCAGAAACAGATCAACCCACCAAGAAAGCTCACGTCTACTCCGCAGCCGGTTGAACCTGCGAACCCGCACCCCCTGCGCGATGCACTGTCGCGCTTTTTCTTCCAGCTTCCTGGGCAGCGGCGCGGAAAGGTCAATATGATAAAGGAACAGATCCCTGGATTTTCGCAGACCAAACTGCTCTGCATAGGAGACGTAGTACGCTGGTGTATATGTAGAAAGAATCGTCGGTCTGACATCAAACCCATCATAGAGAAAGCCACATCCCATGTCAACACGACCATCGATCGGACCTTGCATGATGCGCATCCCTTTTCTGACAAGCCAGTCCTGTGCAGCCTGAAAAAGTACAGAGGCGGCAGTATAGTCGTTGATACATTCAAAAAAACCAAAAAAACCTATCTGTTTTCCCATCGTTTTACAGTACGCATGATCAATGATTGCAGCGACCCGACCAACAACCGTCTCATGGTCCCATAGGATGAACAGCTTTGCTTCCGCATGGGACCAAAACACGTTGTTTTTTTTGAAAAAACCGTGGATCTCACGCCAGAAAGGAGCAACCCAATACTGGTTATCTTGGTACACGTGAAACGGGACCTGGTAAAAAACCTTTAAATCCTGCAGGGTTCTAACCTTTTGGAGATGCAGACCATCTGCACGGATGGTCTTTTTCGTATTCGGTGTCTCAGATACATCCCGATTCAAAGAGCCAGACTCTGAACGCGAAATACTTCTACCTCCGATCCAACCTTGATTTGTTCCAACCCAAATAGTTCCATATTCTTAATAAACATTCTTCCTACTTACATTCCAATGATAACAATGAGTCTAGCTCGTTTTTTCCACCCACCTGCAGATGACAATGCATCTCAACATTAAGGTTTGCCAGAGCGAAGTCCTCAAGGGGCGTTAGAAAAATATGTTCCAGAGTGTTTCTAGGAACGGCTGCTTTTGAAAAAACCGTGCCAGAAATTGAAACACCATCGTCCACCAGGGGCTGCTGTGTACAGGTGTCGTCAGACTAACCGGGATTAATGCAAAATCACTGGGGTTGTTCTTGTTCTCAACACGCAGGAACGCCTCAAAGAGCGTGTCTCTCTGGTCTGGAGCTACCACATACACCTGCACGGTCATTGATCCCTCCTCTGGGGTGAGATGATCCCATGACTCTGGATTAAAGGACCAGGTGCCCCATGTGATCGATGAGGTATTAACCGTCCAATTCAGCAAGGACCCGTTATCCCCGATGTTTCTCACCTCAAAACTCCCCATGACGGTCGCCCCTGGTTCAACCTTGGTCCATGTCAGACTCCCTGACGCTTCTAGGTCTGGGGTGTTTGGCTCTGGTGGCTGCTGCTCTTCAAAGGGGATGTAGACGACCTTGAACACTTGCCCCCCGGTGTTATATTGCCAGACGGTTGTTCCCTGAGAAGTTACCTCAAAGACCTTCCCGGTTTCCCCATTACAGATCAGGGTGTTGCCGTCAGGAAGCCGTTGGGCGCCAGAGAGATGACTTGCGAAAAAACTTGGCTGGGGGCTATACGTCCAACTAAGTGCCGCTGGTCCATACGCAGACCCTGTCGCAAGATAGTACTCCCCGTTTTCATTCACCGGTGGGGTGATCTCGTCAACAGTTGAATACTGACGGCTCCCTCCGTTGTTAAAAACCAGGATGTTCCCTTCGCCAGGACATCCCGATTTAATCCATGTCGCATCATGTTGATAAAACAGTTTTTTATCACTAAGAGTCCCTCGTCGATACGCTGCGGGATTGCCCCAGCGGTAGAGAAGGTCCCCGCCTTTTCCGCTGTTGCCACCGGTATGACCTGCCGCTTCCGCAGTTGTTGTGCTATGGTCAATGACCCATATTTCATTAAAATTATGGACGCTGATGAGGATCTGGTCAAACTCCTCGTTATAATCAATAGAGTTGGTATGCATCCAATCTATGTTGGTTGACGTTACATAATTAACATCCACAAGCTCCGGGTGATCTACGACCACCCCATAGTTTGCCTTGGTCGGATCATAATCTTGAATAAGATGATCCCAGACATGCCACTCCCAGACAATCGTCCCACTGGTCGGTCCTGTCGGCTGCACTTCTACGATATGGTCAGGACACAATCCTGAGAAGGAAACATAATTAGGGTTCCGTCCTGCAGCGATTGCGTCAGTCCGCGACTTTTGCTCCCAGGCGATCAAGAGGACATTGCCATTCGGAATTACTTTCATATCATGATGACTCATATGACCATCGGTGTTATATCGGAAGTCCCAGACGACAGTCCCATCCTGCAGTACTTTCTGAACGCCACCCCCAGCCCCCGCAGCAGGGAACGAAACTGAACCGACTCGTATCGTCCGCAGAATCGCCCCGTTACCAATCCACCAGACCGCAACACCAGGGAAATAGCTGCTTTGCCAGGTCGTATTAATCGATCCATCGTTTTCTCGGAGGTAGGTGGTAGTAGTCCACATCGGTGAGTAGAGAAACTGACCCTCGGAAAACCGTAGTGATGACTGAGAAGAATGATCCACCTTCTCAGATGCTGACAGGAGAGCACCAGACGCACTCAGTAGGAGAAAAACAACAAAAACACCCATTATGCGTAATTTACGTCGGTATTTCAAATACAATGCGCTGAAGACGTGTCTTTTATCCATAGTCTTTTTCCTTTAGATATTTAACGTATGTTCTGTATAAAAACTTTTTTCCCAAATCTCTGCCGATTTTCTTTATAATCCCGTATGAAAAACAAAGAAGAAAAGAAGTCTTTTCAAGGAGTCTATTATGCCCTAGTGATGACGTATGTGTGGATGTTCTTTGTTCTTCTTTTATAGCCTTGAAAAGAGATTGACATACAATATTTTTATTTTATGACCTATTGAGAGCTGTGAAAAATGAAAGTTTTCAAATGAAGTTACAATTCATTTAGAAATCTCTTAGGGGGGAATAAAGAATTCTCATTTTGAAATCGTTACATTCCTTAGGATAAAGACCTCAACATAGTAATATTTAAATAATATAGATGTGTATTATTGGCAAAGGAGGTCAAACAAATGAAAAAGACATTGATTGTAATAGGTATATGCGCACTTCTAGTCTGCATGCCGATGATGACCGCGACCCCATCTGTTGGTGTTAAAAACTCTTTGTTGCAACCACGAACGCTCTCACGGGGCAATGGCACATTTAGCGGTGTGTTTGCTGAGAAAAATGAAACCGGCTATAACATCTTAGGGAACATCTCTGGAACCTATAGTATGGGGATGGGTCCATTTGGTACTATCGCTGGAATATGGGAAATGACCGATGCGAATGCATCAGGTGCATTTGCCGGGTACATCATCCATAGATTTTTCCTTGGGCAATACAATGTGACTGGTGGCGAAGAAACAGGGCAGTTCATTGGGTTATATAAGATAAACCAAACCAGCAGTGAATTCAGAGCGATATCGTTGGTCTTTACAGACGAAGGTCATCTGACCCGGTATGCTCTGGGGACAGTACAAGAATCCTAATCAGATTCTTCTCTATTTTTTTTTTATTTTGATCCTGGGGGACCACCGAATGAAACCAATAAAAAATAGATATATAAATATAATAATTATATTTATAATAATAATTCTGGTTCCTCTCACAACCGCGACTCAACGAACTGATGATAGAACACTCCATCCCTTGTATTTCTCACAGACCCTGTATGTAGGTGGAACAGGGCCAGAGAACTATACAAAAATACAAGATGCCATTGACAACGCAAGTGATCATGATACGGTCTTTGTCTACCGGGGGATATATCAGGAATATCTTTTCATAAACAAACAAATAAACCTCATCGGTGAAACCCGCGAACACACAATTATCCATGGAAATTACGCAAACAACATCATCAGAATCCAGGCGAATAACGTTACTATCATGCGGTTCACAATACAGAAAGGAAAAATAGGAATCTACCTAGCCTATTCCTGCTTTTTCGCCATTACAGAAAACACAATCAATGACAACTGGGAAGGAATAGGTCTGTTAAGTTCATCACAGGGGATCATCTCGAGTAACATTATCAAAAACAATGACTTTGAGGGGATAAACCCAGTGAACAGTTCACAAATCCACATATCAGCAAACATAATCCAAACCAGTTTGGAGGGAATTTTCCTTCATTCCTCAACGGCAAACACGATACATGGAAATACCATAAAAGACCATATCTATGGCATAGAAGCGACGCAATCTTCAAACAACAACAACCTCTATCACAACAATTTTTATGTAAACGACCAAAACGCAAAAGACACCTGCACAAACATCTGGGATGATGGCTATCCATCAGGCGGAAACTATTGGGATGATTATACCGGCTCTGACATCAACGGCGATGGAATCGGAGATACACCGTACAGCATACCGGGTGGAACGAATAAAGATTACTATCCATTAATGACATACTGGAACGAGCCGCCCTATGCGCCTTCAAATCAGTATCCACGAAATCATGAAACAGGCGTACCAACCAACGCTGTTCTTTCCGTGCATGTTGCAGACCCTGGAGAAGAGGCCATGGATGTAACCTTCTATGATGCATCAGACCACAGTGTCATCGGCACCGTGTATAACATACCAAGTTTTACAACAGCCTCAATTACATGGGACAATCTAGGAAACAACACGGTATATTACTGGTATGCAATCGCAGATGATGGTGTGTATACAAACCAATCAGAAACATGGACGTTTACAGTCGGTGAATCAACAAATAATCAACCGTATTCACCGACGATCACCGGTCCTTCACAGGGAAAACCAAAGGTGGAATACACCTACACACTTACAACTATAGACCCAGATAACGACGACCTGTCGTACTACATTGACTGGGGTGACGGAACACAGAGCGGCTGGCTTGGACCAATCATATCCGGATACACACTGACAACGACACACGCCTTTATGTCAAAAGGGATATACACCGTAAAAGCCAAAGCTAAAGACACGTATGGGTTAGAGAGTGATTGGGGGATGTTAGAAGTCACAATACCAAAAACCATGGCGATACATCCGCTGCTCATAAAAATCATAGAAAAATTCTTCGTTGCATTCCCACTTCTACGGTATTTTTTTTCAGCATGAACCTTGTTTATTCAGAACGTTTAAATAAGGACGTTTCGAATATCCTACCAAAATGGATCCTGACGCGGAACGGAAACTTGCACTCTGTGTAAAACACACGCCTCTACCAGGCTATATCCTCCCCAACTTCCTCTATCTTCTCACCCAAAACAGATTCAACATCGATGCACAATACCTGCCAAGAACAACGTATTCACTCTTCTTAAGTACGATTATGCTGCCGTTCTATATCAAAGAACGACTCCAGTTCGATACGCAAACCAGAGAAACCACCATCACCAAACCCCCGGTGTTCATCATCGGCCATTGGAGGAGCGGCACCACATATCTTCACAACCTCCTTTCCCATGACAAAAACCTTGGGTTTTTCACCACCTTCCAGGCGTACCTCCCATCGGTTTTTTTAGGAAATGAAAAACTCTTCAAACCCCTCGTCGCCAAAAGCATCCCGAAAAAACGACCCATGGACGATGTGGCCATGGATGCAGAGTACCCCCAGGAAGACCAATACGCGCTTGGAGCGTTCTCTCCCTACTCCTATTATCATGGATGGTGTTTCCCAAAAAACATGGAGTTCTACAACAACTTTGTCTGCATGGAGCACGTCCCACAGAAGACTATCGAGGACTGGAAAGAATTTTATCTGTATATCCTGAAGAAGATTACATTCTATGAGCACGGCAAACAACTGGTGTTGAAAAACCAGGACAACACCGGGAAAATAAAGATATTACTGGACATGTTCCCTGATGCAAAATTCATTTTTTTGTATCGAAACCCCTATGACCTGTACTTCTCCATGATGAAGTTTATGAAGATAACCATCCCTCGCTTCTGTATCCAAAAACCACCAACCATTGAGGTCGTCGAATCAAGCATGATGAACCTGTATAAAACTATGCTTGAAAAATATATACGGGAACGAGAATATATCCCTAAAGGAAACCTTGTTGAAGTCCGGTATGAGGAGTTCATCAGCAATCCCCTCACCACTCTTCAGACCATCTATGACACGTTCTCCTTGCAAGGATACCAGGATGCGAAACCCGCGTTCGAGACGTACCTTCGCTTACAAAAAAACTTACGAACAGATACGTACAGACTCACAGATGAGGTACGAGAAAAAATTCAGAACACCTGGGGATTTGCCCTGAAGACATTTGGCTACGAGGGTTAACCACTACACCTGGTTTTTTTTACTTCCAGGTCGTCAGGATTTTCTCCCTGTTAAACACCGCTCTGACAAAATAAAACAATCCGATGTCCAGACATCCATACAGCCCGGCGAACACCACCACTGTGAGCGGTGAAAGGAAGAGAAACCCGGACAGCACACCAAGCATCAGCACGACAACAGGCATGACGACAAACCCGCCAAGCTGTTGAGCAGCCCGAACGTCGCTGACCTTTGAGGAGACCAGGACGCAAGCAAGGACACTCATCAGACATGTGGTTGGCGCCAGAAGCACAATCGATAAGATCCAGGTAAGATTCGGCATCAGCGGATAGCCGACCTGTGGCAGTAGTATAACATCGAGCAATACAACACCTAAGCAAAACGCTAGAAACGTCGACCCCATAGAAGGGACAAACGAGGAGAAAATCTTTCCTGCAAGCAACTCGCCATCGGTTGTCGGCGTCGCCAGCAACGGCTCTAAACTACGGTTGTTTTTCTCCCCAACAATACTGTAGGTGGCAATGATTGTTGGAAGCGTCGCAGGCACGATGATAAAGATCATCAGCATCATGTTCAACATCATCGGGAGCACCTGATGTATCTCCGATGGCTTTGTTCGTATGAAAAAAAGGTTTGATGACACTGAAAGGATGGAGCGGCCATCAAGCTTGATGCCTTCAGAACGAACCACAGTGACGTTCTCAAGATACACTCCGTCCAGTGAACTGTCTGTGATTGTTGAATCCCTGACGATGACGTCCTCAAGCACACAGGAGACGATGATACAATTGGAAAGATTTACGTTCCGCAGGGTCGCATGCTGAAATACTACTGCAGTAAACAAGCGCTCTTCAATCGTGCGATTCGTCCATGGGACAGAAAAATCATCAGGTAGACTTCCTAGTTCAACAAGCCCGGGGATATCCCATGATTCATTTTGAGGGATCATGGTTATTATCGGAACGAAGGTCGCAAGCGGCATGACAACACCAAGGATGATGGGCATGGCAACGATCGACCCGATGACGAGTTTCTGCTTCCGAAACTCGGCAAGGTCCTTTCGCATTACTATCCACGCGTTTCTCCAACGCATTACCGATCCTCCCCTTCAATGAGTTTCAGATACACGTCTTCCAATGAATATTCCTCCTCAGAGACAAACTGCACCTGCAGCCCTTTTTGTATCAGCCAGGAGATTACCTTCGGGTTGTCCCGCTCAGGGTCTTTCACACGTAAAACCAGCTGATTACCGTTGACCTGCGCTTCTGAGACGAAGCCAAGAGACGATGTCTCTGCAAGTAATGATGACGGGATCTTCTGAAGCGTGATGCTGACGGTCCGGGCAAACAGCCCTCGGGCCAGCTCCTTGGGGCGTCCGACCTTAACGATTTTGTTTTTCACTACTGCGACACTATCGCAGATCCGCTCTGCCTCTGAAAGATTGTGGGTGTTGATCAGAATAGTATTTCCCTGTTTTTTCAAATCAAGGATGTATTCGCGGACAAGTTTTGCTGCTACCGGGTCAAGACTTGCGGTTGGTTCATCAAGGAAGATATATTTCGGGTCGTGGGTTAACGCCCGTGCAATCGCGATCTTCTGTTTCATCCCCTTAGAAAACCCGCCCACTGGTTCATTACGTCGGTCCCAAAGACCGAGATTGGTAAGCGTCGTTTTAATCGACTCTTCTCGTCTTTGTTTTGGCACACCGTAGAACTGACCGTAGAAATCAAGGTTCTTGTACGCCCCAAGAGTCTCATACAGACCAGGCACCTCCGGTAGCAGACCGATCATCCTGCGGATTTTCTGCACGTCCGCCTTGTTGCCAATGTCATAGGAGTCGATCCATGCCTTGCCGGATGTTGGTTGGATAAGGCAAGAAAGCATCCTCATGGTAGTGGTTTTCCCTGCACCATTGGGACCAAGCAGCCCGAAGACGCACCCATCTGGTATTTCCAAGGTAAAATCCTGAATCGCGGTAATCGAACCAAACGTCTTTGTTAATCCATCACAGGAAATCATACTCCATCAACCTTTTGGGTTTTGTCCTATCGCGGCTGTATATTTCCTGTAACTTAATAAACCTATCAGATTTGGTATCGATCTTGTCTGAAATAATCCCGCGTGCCGCTTTGGTTCTTGCTGTCCTGTGGAGAGAAACTTCAAATAGATAGGTGACACGTTGATACGGATGGGATGACACTCGCGATACGGTTTAAAAAAAAATTCAGGGTTTGGATAGTACCGCGGGATGGGCGTCCCAAGGATGTTAGGTACGTCGATAAAAAAATCATATCAGAAAACAGGTTAAACACGTTTTTATGCAAGGACCTTAGGGGTCAAAATATCGCGAATAGGGAAGCATTTTATTTTTCTTAGGTTTTTTCTTTTTTAACACCGCCCCGATAATCGAAAGCAGGATTCCAACGAAAAACGAAAAAAAACCAAGAAGCGATAACAGGCCTATCAAATCGACCACGTCAGAAGCCACATATTGTTTCAATGTATCTGGATACACCACTGCGCTAAGTATTCCAATAAAAGCGCCAAGTACGCAAATGATAATTCCGGTGATCACGATACTTCTTCGCATATCCTTGCTCTTGCGTAGTGTAATTTAGAACTAGTATTTTAGTTGATGGGTCGCCGTTTATATATTATATATATACCCTTGTTCTATCTAGTATCTGTCAGGGGATAGTATCTGTCAGGGGATAAGGATAGGACTACCATCCATGTCAATATATAAAAATGTGCTAATTGAGCAATGCCATCTCCAAAATTTTATATACAGTTTTCTGTTTCTCCTTAATGGGATGCCGCAATTAGTACAGTAGGAGCGGACGTGCTTCATAGTGGAAAGGGATGACTGTGTACCTTAAACAAGTTGAGATGGAGAATTTTAAGTCCTTTGGACATAAATTAACTGTACCCTTTTATCCTGGATTTACTGCGATAACCGGACCAAACGGCTCCGGGAAAAGTAATATCGTTGATGCAATCCTTTTTGTGCTTGGCCCGAAAAGCTCAAAGGTCATGCGTGCAGGCCGTCTCACTGACCTTATCTTCAACGGTGGAAAGAACCGCAAGAACCCCTCAAAGTACTGCAAGGTGTCCTTGGTCTTCGACAACACGGAGCATAAGATGCCGATCGCTGCCGACGAGGTGGTCCTTACAAGGATGATTAAACGAGCTCCCTTGAAGGACAACCCAGATAACTATTACAGCTATTTCTACGTCAACGACCGTGCCGCCTCGTTTACCGAGTTTATCGAGCTTTTGACCCATGCACGGATCTCCGGGGAAGGCTATAACATCGTCAAGCAAGGGGATGTCACCAGCCTTGTCGAAATGGGGTCTATCGATCGAAGGAAGATCATCGATGGCATCGCAGGCATAAGCACGTTTGATGAGGATATCGAGAAAGCGGAGAAGGAACGAGGGGATGTAGAAAAAAACCTCGAGCGCATCGACATTATCTTAAATGAGATTACCAGTCAAATCCGCCAACTGAAGAAAGACCGGGATGCGGCATACCGATACAAGGAGCTCAAAGACAAACTCTATGAAACAAAAGCGATGATTGCCACGAAGAAAAAACAGGAAATCGAATCCCAAATCCTTGAGGTCACCAAACAAATCGAATCCTACGAGACAGAGCAAAAGAAATTCGAGGAACACAAGGAGACGTTAAAAACCCAGTACACGGACCTCCAACAGAAATTAAATGAGGTTGAAAAGAAAATCGGTGATGCCGGTGGGGATGAGGCACACGGCATCAAAGAAAAAATCGACTTGCTACGCTCCGAGACTATCAAGATTGATGAGCGGATCAACTACTCAAACGGTGAGGTAGGCGAGAAGAAAAAAGAAAAAGAAACATTAGAGGAATCCCTTCAAGAAATCACAAAGGAACTTGACGAATACACCGCACAGAAAGACAACCTGGGCCAACAGATCGAGGAAGTCCAGACCATCCTTAAAACAAAAGAACAGGAGCTAGGGACCTTACGGGATGAAATCGCACAATCAGACGACACCTCCATGGACATCACCCGGGAGCTTGTCAAGATGCGGGAGGAGTATGACAAGAAACAGACCCAGAAGCATGAATATGAGCTGACTCGCGATAGACTGAAAGAAAAACTTGATGCAATAGACCTGCAGATTGCAGAGTTCCAGGAAACCAAATCCACCTATGAGTTCGAGCTAAAAGACATCGACTGGCAGGCTGGGGAACTGCAGAAAGGAAAGCAGGAGATCGGAAAAAAAGTAAAAGAATCAGAAAAGCAGCTTTTTGAGAAGAAGAAACGGGAATCAGAAATCACCGAGCAGCTCGCTGATCTTGAAAAAGCAGTTCTTCGACTGCAGCGAGAACAGTCAAAGCTACAGGCGGAGCGCGAAGCCGCACAAACCGTTGGTGCGAAGTACAACTCTGCGGTGGAATCACTTCTTGCCGCACGAAATTCTGGTGAACTGAAAGGCATTCGCGGGACAATCGCGGAGCTTGCACAGGTCGATGAGAAATACATGCTGCCGTTGGAGATAGCAGCTGGTCCTCGGATGCAGGCGGTGGTTGTCGAAGATGATGCTGCTGCCGCGGAAGCGATAGGGTATCTGCAGAAGAAAAAACTCGGACGGGCGACGTTCCTGCCGATAAACAAGATGATCGTCGGCAAACCACGCGCGCAGTCCCTGATGACAATCCGGGATGAAAGCTCCCTTGGGTATGCGATTGACCTGATACGGTTCGACCCAGAGTACCGCGGTGCGTTCTGGTACGTGTTTGGCGACACGGTGATTGTCAACACCCTTACCGATGCACGACGACTGATGGGCGGCGTCCGACTTGTGGACCTGAAAGGAAATCTTATTGAAGCCAGCGGTGCGATGGTCGGTGGCAGCACACCAAGCGAACGACTGAGCTTTGGCAGTGCAGACCAACGCATGCTTGACGAGGTCACCCGCAAGCTACAGGCTGCAATGCAAAGCCAGGATCAGTTATCAGAGGAACTTGCTCAGTTGAAAAAAGACATCGGGGAGCTGGAAAACACGTTCCGGTCACTCAAAGGAGAGACCGATGCCGGGACCCAGACAAAGACCCTGGAGCTCCGAAAGAAAGAGTACAGCGGGAAACTTGACCTCCTCAGCAAAGACCTTGCAGCGAAGCTTACCGAAAAACAGACGATCGAGGCTGAAGGCACGACGGTTCTTACGTCTCTTACTGAATGCGAACAACGACTCACCGAGCTTGATGCTTTAAAGGAAGAAAAAGGAAAGCATCTGCTCAAAAGTACAAAAAAAGAAGTCGCTCAGGCTGTTCGCAGCCTTGAAAAAACCGTCTCCGAGCTACAGGAAAACGTGCTCCGGCTCCACAGTGAAGAGCAGACCCTTCAAACGAAAATAGAGTTACTTACCGAGCGGAAGACCGAGCTTTCTGAGAAAATCACCGCAACCGATGCTGAAGTGGAATCCTTAAAACAGACGATCCAGGAGCTTAAAGCACAGCGCGCAAAAGGCCAAGATGAGCTTAAGACCCTGATGACCGTCGAGGAGACGATGAGCGGAAAGACAAGAGAGCTGGCCTTGGAACGGGACCGACTGTACAAGAAGACCATCGGGATCGAAAACGAGCTAGAGACGCTTTCCACAAAAACAGAATCCTACCTTGACCTGATTGCCCGGGCGAAATACCGGCTGCCTACCCTTGAGGATTCTCTCAAGGAGCTTGATCAGGAGATCGCGTTATATCATGTCGAGATAAAAACCACGAAATTACCAGCCCTGGACTCTCTGAAGGAGACGATCCTCTCTATTGAACAGACCATGCAGCAGCTTGAACCCGTCAACATGCGTGCATTAGAGGAATATGAGCATCAGATGGAGCGGAAGAAGAAGTTCGATGAGGATATCGACCATCTCAACAATCAGAAGAAGAACCTTGTGAAACTTGTCGGGGAGATCACCAGTAAGAAAACAGAACGGTTCTTTGAGGTCTACGATGAGATCAACAAGAACTTTAAGGAAATCTACGGGCAGTTATCTGAGGGTGGGGAAGCAGAGTTGTTGCTTGAAAACGAGCAAAACGTCTTTGACGGTGGGTTGACCATTAAAGCAAGACCACAGGGAAAGAAAGTCTTACGGCTCGCTGCACTCTCTGGTGGTGAGAAAAGCATCGCGTCACTTGCATTTATCTTTTCGATTCAACAGTATGACCCAAGCCCGTTCTACGTGCTTGATGAGATTGACATGTTCCTTGACGGGGTCAACGCCGAGATTGTATCACGGATGATAAAAAACCGGGCGGAACATTCCCAGTTCATCAGCGTGTCCTTACGGAAAATTGCGTTAAAAGAGGCCAACTACCTCTACGGGGTCACGATGCATGATTCCGGCATCTCTGAGATGATCGGGAACATCGACCCAGACTCGGTCGGACCCAAAGGGGAAATACACAGTAGTGTTCAGGAGGTGCTCCCGCATGGAGCTGGATAATGACGTCATCAACCATTTGTTGTTTCATAAAGCTTTAATCGATGAAAACAATGACATGAGCCGGATCAACCAGTACCTTGAGATGGCAAAAGCAGCAGCCACGGGGGAGTCTGCCTCTATTGAGAACCCATTTGACCGATCCGTGTACCTTGCGTTTGACCTGGTGCTGAACCAGCATATGAACCCCTGGGACATCGACCTTGTTGGCTTCTCCACCATGTACCTGAAACGAGCGAAGAAGGAGAAACTCGATCTCCTGACTGCGGGGAAGATCATCTACATGGCCTGGCAGGTGCTCCGAATGCAAAGCGATCATCTTGTCGTCAGCATGGAGACAAAGGAACAGGAGCAGGACCAGGGTTTTGGGTGGGAGGATATCCCAACGGCCCCTTGGCTTGCCAATGATGACGAGTATTCATATACGAACCTCGTCATGACCATGCCGCAGTCGCCACTTGAAGAGCCATTGCGTCGTGAATCAACCCGCAAGGTGACGCTTATTGAGCTGCTCAGCGCATTTGATGAGGCGCGCAAAGAATCAGAGCAGTATCAGCTCCTTGATCAACTGCGAACGGAGGAGCGGGTGTTGCTTCGGCAGAAGGCGCATAGGGCAATGCGGGGTTCCGCCCATGAAGATCATCTGGAGGAGGATGTGGCAACGGTCTGGGAGAAGATCTGCCAGTTCCCCGAAGGGTCGTTGAATTTCTCAGACCTCTGTCCGGTCAACAGTGCTGAGGAACGCATCAAGACGTTTGTCTCGATTTTGTTCCTTGCCTATGAGAAGAAGATCACGGTACACCAGCGGAGATTCCCGTATGGAGAAATTTTTATTAAAACAATAGGGTATACATGAAGGGATTACAGCTATGAGTATCAAAGAAGACCGCTTGGTTGAGTCGTTGTTGTTCTCAGCAGGAAAACCACTCAGCGTCGAGGAAATCCAAGAGACGACGGGGTTGCCTCCTAAGCATGTCAACGAGGCAATCGAACATCTCATGCAGTCGTATAACGTCGACCGGAAAAACGCAACCTCCCTTGAGATCGTGAAAGCCGGGAACAAGTTCATCATGCAGGTGAAAAAACCATTCACCGATAAATCAATAATGGTGGCAAAACCAGAGATAAAAACCGATTTGCTTAAGACCCTGGCCCTTATCGCGTTCCATCAGCCGGTGAAACAATCCAACCTGCGTCATATGATCGGGGAGCGGATCTACGCGGATGTCGATCAGCTGATAACCCTGCATCTGATTCATTCAGAGCCTCATGGTGCGACGGAGATGCTTACGACCACACGGCTCTTCCCGGAGTATTTTGGCATTGATTCGACAAAACCTGAGGCGATACGGGAGTTTCTGGCGAAGAAGGTCATTGGCCATGTGGTAAAGAACCAGCAAAGTGAACCGGATGAGAAAGAAGAAGATGCCACTGAAGAAAGCGATGACGCCTCGCTGCCAAAATCTCAAATGAAGAACGATACATAAACCGTTCTTCTCCTGGTGAAGCTTCATCAACTACCAAGGAGTAGATTTTTAAGGATGTTGGTGATATTCTCTCGTAATTTGGGAGTACAGCGTATGGTGAATTGTCCGAACTGCGGTAAGACTCTGATTGATGACGCTGTTTTTTGTACACGGTGCGGTTCACCCTTGAAAACGAAAGCGGCATCGTCTCCGACCCACCGGTTTGACCAAGCAGGGAAATCTCTGGAGAACTGGTATGACCGTAGTTTCGGCATCCTAGGGCCGCTGCTTGCAAGCTTACTGTTCCTTATCATCGTTCGTCTGGTCATAGAACTTGTAAGAAGCTCTGGGACCGAGATCCTTGAAATGGATGAGATAACCTCAGTGCTTCTGCTGTATCTGCTGCCCCTCTTCTGCGTTACGCTTCTTTCAAATTACACCTCCTATTTCGCACGACGGTCCGAGAAATTCAAGGTTTTCTCACCGCTGTTCCACGCGATTGCCTTTATCCTTGTCCTCTGGATCGTCGCACAAATCCTCCACTCCCTACACGACCGGTTAGCAGTCCAAGACCTTGCGATAGCGGCAACAAGCCTGCAAAACGCGCTACCTGGGATTTTTGTCTTTGTCCTGCTTTTAGGGTATGTATTTCTTGCTTTGAACATGTCAAAAGAACAGAAAAAAAAGCCATAAAAAGAATTTATATAGAAAGAATCATTTATCATATCATCACATGATAGGAAAGAGGTAGAGGTATGGTATACTGCGCAAAATGCGGAAAGGAAAATGATGAAGACGCAACGTTTTGTAAAAACTGCGGGACGTCACTAAAAGGACATGACTACCGAAAAGACCGCGAACAACGCTGTGAGGACGAGTGCGCTGGGGGGAAAAACAACAAAGGATGGGCGATGTTCTGGGGAGTCATCATCGTGCTTATCGGCCTTGCGATTCTCTTTGAACTGGTGTTAAAACAGATGGCGGAGACCTATGCATGGCTCTCGTGGGTCAACACAGTGCAGTGGAACTGGATCTTTGCCGCGGTGATTTCGATTTTCATTATCATCTTTGGGCTTCGGGTCATCTCCCGAAAATAATTCCTGTCACGTAGACTTTACAGGATTGGGGGCAACGGTGACACAGACGGCTATGATGCCATTGTGAGAGATGAATCCTGGTGTCAAGCCAAAGGACACACAGAAGCATTGCGTAGAACCCATAGACGATGTCACCTGAGAGTTCCACAACGCTGACGGTAACAAGAAAAAAACCAAGGATACACAGTACATTCACCATCACATGAACTCCCGCATGCCTTCTAGGAAGTACGCTTTCTGCATAGAGTATCATGATTACAAGGAGCCCTAAAAAAAACAACAGGCGGATAACCAGAAGCGAAAGCTTCAATGGGACAAGAACGTATAACATCATACTGAGTATTGACATGATGCACCCAAACAGAAGCCCAAGGCACCCTGCACACCATGTTTTTTTCCCACAGATGATCCTGTGATGTTCAAAGACGGAACAATCTGGATGATGTCCACAAAAGCCTCTTTTTCCTTCATTGACGTTGTTTGTTTTGTTTTTATCTTCAGTTAGAACTCTTGTCTTCAACCAATTCGGACGAAGAGCAAACAAGATACCAAGAACGCACAGAAATACGAACAAAGCTGCAACAACAACCTTTTCCCCCGGTGACACTGGTGGAGGAAAACCTGGTGTTTGAAAGGCAACAGCAATGAGAAATACTGCCCCGAGAGCCGAGAGAACAAGAAAGAACATGACACGGTTTGTCTGGTTCAAATTAATCTCCTGAACTTCTCAAGGACAAACTGTCCGGCCATATGGCGGTACAAGGTCCGTTTCAACTTGTTTTTTGAAAAAATCCCAGAGATATTTTTTGTCACTGACCCATAAAATGTTTTATAACAACGCCATAACTCTTCCTGAACCTCTCTCCTTGTCAATGATTCGGTGGGCATGATTGCATGCGCCATATCATAATTCGTGTAATTCGTATCCTCGATCCAACTGTTTTTCTTTGCGTTCTCATAATAGATGGTCCCGGGAAGTGGCGTCAGTGCAGTGAAAATCGCTATATCTGGAGCAAGATCCATACAGTACTCTCGGAGTCGTTCGATAGATTCATGCGTGTCTCTGCGGGCACCAATCACAAACATCGCTTGGGAGAAAACATCATGGTCCCGTAATGTTTTCATGGTGGCATACGCATCTGATGTTTTGGTCCCCTTCTTATATTCTTTTAAGATCTCCTCAGAATCGTTTTCCACGCCAACCATAATCCAATAGGTACCAACCTGTCGAAGTTTCCCAACAAGGTCGGGATGAGCCGCGATATCATCGGTTCGCGCCTGGAAAAACAACATGATATCCTCCGTACATGGTCTCTTTTTCAGCTCCTCATACAGCTGTCTGCCTCGTATGCCTAGTCGCATATGGTCGTCCGCTAACCAGAGAAACACGCCTCCGTACGTGTCATGGAGAAATTCGATTTCATCAGCAATCCGTTTCGCTGACTTGGTCCGCCACCGGCCTCCCCAATGATTCCATTGTGTGCAAAAAGAACACTGATGGTTGCACCCACGCGCGCCTTCCAGAACCATATACCTGGTGGTTCTACCAGCCATCATCGTGAAATGATAATGTTTGAGGTTCTCCTCAACAAGATGATATGCGGGATACGGCAGCGTATCAAGATTTTCTATCAAGGGACGTGGCGGGTTGTGAATGATGTTTTGGTTTTTTCGATAGGAAATCCCATTCACCTCACTGATTTTTCCTTTCCTCTGAAGGGTTTTGATAAGATCAACAACAGTCAGCTCCCCTTCGCCACGCACGATATAGTCAATCTCTGGATACATTTGCAACGATTCATCTGGGGTAAATGAAAAATGAATGCCACCTACAATTGTAACGATGTCTTCATTGACTGTTTTCGCGATCTCGCAGGTCTTCGCAACGGTGTAGGCATTAGTCGTATACCCTGAGGTAAGCACCATGGAGGGCTTTGCTGACTGGATGTATCGTTTAAGACCCTCCCAGTTAAGACCGTCTGTTTGACAATCAACGATGTCGATATCAACTCCTGGAAGCTCCCGTTCAACGTATGCTGCAAGGATAAGCAAGGTTGAGGGTGGGGACAGGTACTCCCCCATGACAAACCAGAAGTTCCGTGGTGGTTCTACAAACAACAGTGATATGTTCATTTGCCTCACGTAAGTAACGTAGTATTCCTACAAATAAATTATTGTCTCCATGCTCCCCTGATGTCTCTGTACTATGCATCTGCTCATAGATTCAGAAGAACGACCGCCACATCGACTCAATAAACGTTTTTTTCATATTGCAGGATCCTCATGTGTCTCCTCTTCTGCGAATGTATCGATGATCCACTGTTTCATCTCATCACGTATCCGTTGGAATTCCGGATAACTCGTCGGATCCTCAAACCTTCGATGTATCAGGATTTTCCCTGGAAAAAACGGGCATGTCCGCTTTGCATTATCACAGACCGTGACAACATAATCAAAGACGATGTCTTGGAATTCATCGATGCTTTTCGACCGATGCGCTGAAATATCGATGCCGATTTCCTTCATTACGGCATCGGGATCGACCATTGTCGGTTGCACCCCCGCGCTTCGCACCTCATAGCAGTCACCATACAGTGTCCGCAGCAGTCCTTCCGCCATCTGAGACCGCGCCGCATTATGGGTGCAGAGGAACAACACGTTTTTCTTTCTCATGGTTTTCTGATGCCGGTAAAACAGGTTTTTGAGGTTTCTTCACGACAGTCGATCTCCACACGTTCCCCCGTCACCATGTACACGATTTTTTCAGCCATTTTACACGCATGGTCGCCACAGCGTTCAAGATACCGGGCTATAATAATGTAATAGGTACATCGGGTGATAACAGAGGGGTCTTCCATCATGTAACTGAGGCATTCTCGAAAGACAGAATATCGTAACTCGTCAACGGTTGTTTCCCTGTCGATAAGATCATTGAATTTTGAGATATCACCGGTCTCAAAAGCGTACAGCGCGTCGTTGATCATACCGGTCACCAGTTCAGCCATATGCGGCAGACTTATCAGTTTCTTCACATGACCGTTCTTTTCAAACTCTGATACCAACTTTGCGATATCTTTCCCATACCGTCCTATCCTGTTCAGATATGTAATCATCTTAAGAATACAGGCGATCTCCCGGAGATCCCGTGCCATCGGCTGATACAGAGCGATTAATCGTAATGCTTTCTCCTCGATTGAATCATCCATATCCGCAAGTTGAACTTTTTTTGAAATCACCCATTGCGCTTTCTGCGTATCGATCTCTTTTAGCGCCTCAACAGATTTTGAAAGCATGTCTTTTGCCAAATGCCCCATCGTGTCAATATCTTTTTTTGCCTGGTTTAATTCAACATGGAATTTTTCAACCATAGTTTATCACCTCATCCAAATCTTCCGGTTATGTAATTCTCGGTGAGTTCCTCTTTTGGATTCTCAAATATTTGTTTTGTTGGTCCAAATTCAATGAGTTTCCCAAGATACATGTAGGCAGTAAAGTCACTTACCCGTGCAGCCTGCTGCATGTTATGGGTGACGATAATGACCGTGTATTTCTTTTTCAGCTCAAGCATCAGATCCTCAATTTTCGCTGTCGCAATCGGATCAAGGGAAGAGCAGGGCTCGTCCATTAAAATAATCTCCGGTTCAATAGCAAGTGACCGTGCGATACAGAGCCGCTGCTGCTGACCACCGGAAAGGCCCATGGCAGACTCATGTAATCTGTCAGAGACCTCGTCCCATAATGCAGCAATCTTTAGGCTTTTTTCAACGATCGCATCAAGCTCTTTTTTATTGTTGTTGCCTTGAACACGAGGCCCATAGGCGATGTTTTCATAGATGCTTTTTGGGAATGGGTTTGGTTTTTGGAACACCATGCCGATTTTTTTCCGAATCTCCACCGCATCAGCGTTGGCATGGTAGATGTCGTTTCCATCAAAGAGGATACTGCCAGTTATCCTGCATTTGTCGATGACGTCGTTCATGCGATTAAAACAGCGAATCAAGGTTGATTTTCCACAGCCCGACGGTCCAATGAGAGCGGTTATTTTATTGGCTAGAACACTCATATTCACATTATACAATGCTTGTTTCTCTCCATACCAAAGGTTTAAATCGACTGTTTTTATGATTTCTTCTTCTACCATATGGTGTTCACCATTTCATTGTTTTCTGATAATGATTCCGTATGAGAATCGCGATAGAATAAAACCCAATCACAAGAAGCAAAAGCACCAAGGCGGTTCCTCCTGCAGCGGTCCGTGCAGCTGTACCAGGAACGTTGGTGGCAATGATGAATAAGTGATACGGTAAGGCATTGACTGGTTCAAGGAGCGAGGAGGGGAAAAAGGAGGAGAATGCAACAGCGGTAAACATAATCGGGGCGGTTTCCCCCGCTGCTCGTCCGATGCCAAGGATGGCACCGGTGATAATCCCTGGTGCTGCTGGGGGGAGCACCACTCGTCGGATGGTCTGCCATCGTGTGGCGCCGACCGCGTAGCTGCCTTCACGGATCGATTGGGGGACGCTTCGTAATGCTTCTTCTGTTGTCCGGAGAATCGTTGGAATGATCATAAAGGCTAAGGTGATTTGTCCTGCTAGAAGTGAGAAGCCGAATTTCAGATACAAAACAAAGAAGGCGAACCCAAAAAGCCCAAAGACGATCGACGGGGTCCCATTCAGAAGGTCTGCGCCGGTTCGGATGATTTTTGTCATGACGCTTTCTTTTGTATATTCCGTCAGATAGATAGACGCGCCAACGCCAATCGGTAACGCGATGGCAATGGCTCCCGTAACAAGATACAACGTGCCGATCAGTGCGGTTGAGATGCCCCCTGATCGACCAAGGTTCCGTGGTGCTTCCGTAAGGAATTCCCAGCTTAATGCAGCAGTCCCATTCATAAAAATATAGGATAAGAGAACCCCCAGTAATATCATGATGGTGATAATCGATGCTCCAATTGTTGAAAACGCGAGTTTCTGGATAGATTTTTGTGATATTTTTTTTATCAGAACCCAGCACACGACACCAAGGAGAAATAGAAGACCGGTCAGAAGTATGCCGGTGATAAGATACAGAAGCAAAAGGAAAAGAAGGAGCGCAAGAGAGGTTATGATTTTTTTTATTTTGACAACGATAGCGACGGAAAGTACTGGTTTTTTCTTCTTTGTCGCTGCGCCATGTTTTTTTTGTAACACCCCTAATAGATACACGGCGCTCATATTGATGATTAATGTGATGAGTAACAGGAGAACTGCGACACCGAAAAGCGCATGATAGTGAGGCCCACCCACAGGGACTTCCGCGGTTTCTATCCCTAGGGTCGAGGTGAGCGTCCGGATTGGAGAAAACGTGTTCCACAGCGGCGTTGGGATGATTGCTGCATTCCCGCAGACCATAAGGATTGCCATGGTCTCTCCCACCGCTCGTCCGATGCCTAAAATGATGGCCCCAGTGATCCCTGAGAGCGCTGATGGGACAACGACTTTGTGAATGGTTTGCCAGCGTGTCGCCCCCATCGCAAGAGACCCTTCTTTGTATTCACGAGGAACCGCCTTTATTGCATCCTCTGCGACCGTGGTGATCGTCGGAATCGCCATGATGCCAAGGATGATGGAGCCAGCAAGCCATGTCTCCCCGGTAGGTACACCAAAGAAATCCTTTATCCATGTTGTCAGAAGGACCAATCCGAAGAAACCATACACAACCGAGGGGATCCCTGCAAGAAGTTCAATCGCTGGTTTGATGATGGATCGAACTCGGGTTGAGGCGATTTCAGAGATGAACAATGCACCGCCGATGCTAAGTGGTATCGCAAGGATCATCGCTCCAAAAGTCACCAGCAAGGTCCCTACGATCAAGGGATATGTACCGAATTGTAATGATTCGGTTGGGCTCCATTTTGTTCCTGAGAGAAAACTCCATAGGTCAGTTGGGAGCGGATACGCCTCCTTCAGGAGAAAAAAAAGAATGGAAAAGATGGTAATGACTCCGAAAATCGCTGCGATAAAGAAAATACTTCGAATACCTTTTTCTCTTCTATTTCTTTTTGGATGAAGAAACAATGTATCTCCTTTTGTCTTTGTATTCATTCTCTATGGACTCCTGGATGGTACCTCCCATATATTTTAATGGAAAAGAATGAGAGAAACGGCTATATTACTATCGTTTCCCGTATCTCTTATCTGGAATCGTATTCTATAGTTCGTCCCAGTTTGTGTAGGTCCCTTCATAGATTGCTTTTACCTCTTCCAAAGTAAGGTCTGTAACATACGAGTTGTCCGGGTGGATGATGACTGCGATTCCATCGTTGCACACGATATGCTTGACAAGAGTGGGATAGGATGCTATTTCACTTGATTTGAGTTCTCGTGACGCCATGCCGATCGCTGCGGTTCCTTCTCCGACTGATTGAACGCCAACACTTGATCCTCCGCCGCTTACTGCGACAAGGCTGGCTCCATACAGGGCGTTGAATGCTTCTGCCGCGAGTTGCGCAATGGGCAGAACTGTTGTCGATCCGACAACGGTGATGCTCCCTATAAGCCCTTCAACCTCGACGTAAGGTCCTGTGGATGTCTTTGGGACAAACCCCTCATCTGTGACGATTGTTTGACCTTCCTCGCTGTCCAGGTATTTGAGAAATTCTAACGCTATCTCTGTTGGTTCTCCGGTTGTGTACATGTTTAGCGACCGTGAAATCGGATAGGTGCCTGCGATAACGTTGCCAATTGTTGCTTCGATTCCATTGATCTTCACTGCTTTGACACTGCCGTCAAGATACCCAAGGCCAACATAGCCAATCGCTCCTTCTGTTGATGAAACGGTCTGGTGGACTGCTCCATTTGAGTTTTTTTCAAGCATGTTTTCGATGAAATTGCCTTTTTCCATGACGTGTTCCCAGAAGAACTCCCGTGTGCCTGAGGCGCTGTCACGACCGACCACAACGATTGGTAATCCTTCTGTTGTTTCTGTACATCCGCTAAGCGTAACGACCACAAGCAGAAGTGTTGCGACAAGACCGACTGCAAGCTTTTTTCCATCTGTTGCTTTTTTGTTTATCATAATCACCTGCTGCAGGTAGGTTTTCCTATAAATATATACTTTATCTACATATTCTATAGTGATATATATAGTGATATAGTATCAATATAGTTCTATAGAAAACCTTAAGAACACGGATGTTTTCAAAGAAAACGGTGCATATCCATGGAAATACGACGGGTGCAGCTCACAGGAGGCTCATCCTATATCATCACATTACCAAAAAATTGGATTACCTCTTTTCACATCAAAAAAAATGACCCACTCGCCATACACATCCAATCCGACGGTACCTTACTCCTCACACCAAAAATGACGCAAGAGCATCTCCAGAAAATAAAAGAATTCAACGTCAGTCGAATCCCAAAACCAACCTACCTCCTCCAGCAGCTCATTGGAGCATATATCGCTGGGTACACATCGATAAAAATCACTTCTCCAACAAGACTGCCCATCGCCGTTCAAAACATCATACGTTCGTTTACCCAACTTGCCATCGGACCAGAGGTCATCGAAGAAACAGAAAAATCGGTAGTCCTAAAGGACCTTCTCAACCCAACCGAGATGCCATTTGATCAAACCATCAAACGAATGTATGTAATAGTCAAACGTATGCATGAAGATGTGCTACGCGCGATGACAGAGAAAGACAAGACCTTAGCTGCTGATGTCATCTCACGGGACAATGACGTCGATCGACTGCATTGGTTCGTCGCCCGCCAATACAATATCCTTTTACAAAACGCAAGCCTTCCCAGGAAAATGAACATCACCATAGAAGCGGCATCAACCTGTTTTCTTATCAGCAGGATCATTGAACGAATTGGGGACCATATTGTTAGGATCTCTGAAAACATCCCAAACCTCATCGACCATAACCTTGATAAAAAAACAATCCAACGGATTATTACCGCGGGAAATCTCTCCTTGGATAGTTTCAATAAAAGCATCCGCTCATTTTTTCAAAAAGACATCCATGCATCAAATGAAACCATCGAATCAGTACTCACATTGGAGTCGATTTGCGAGGAAATCAATACCCATGTACTGCAACAGAAGGGAATCATCGCTGTATCGGTTGGATATGTCGTTGAGAGTATTCGAAGGACCGGAGAGTACTCCCAGGATATCTCAGAAACCGTGATTAACTACCTGGTCGGCACAGAACAAAATTAGTCGATTCTTTTTTCTGTATTGTAGTATCTGTTAATATAACAGCCGTCGTCAGGGTTAAATTTCACCATTTTCTGCTGTTTTTGCTTTTCGATATCAACGACGGTCACGACAATCTGCTTGTTTTTGACATCAATGATGTTAAACGTATTGCCAAAATGAGCCCGCGTCCGATTGCACGAAAACGTCCCTGCGCTCACCAACAGTGTGTTATGAATCTTCACCGCATAGGGCACATGACGATGACCCATCAGAACCAATGGGACGTTGTTGCGCAAAATGATATCTAACGTCTCCCCTGCATCATCGATGATGTTATGCTCCCGACCTGAGTTAGGAATGGGAACGAGATGATGATGAAAACCAATGCAGGTGAGGTTCTTTTTCCTCTGAATACCTCGGATTATCAACCGATGTCTTCCCCGTCCAAGACGACCATTATCCTTATCAGGTTCGCTGGTGGCAAGACCAACAATCGTACAATTCCCATAATATCGAACGAAATCCGTATTGCCAAAAAACTCAGGGAATAGTTTATATCCAAGGTTCTTCTCATCGTGATTCCCAGGGACGATTGCCTTTTTTCCTTCGATTTGCGCAAGTTTCTCTGCAGCAAGCTCATATTCATGTAGAAGCCCGTAGCTGGTGAGATCCCCGGAGATGAACACAAGATCTGCCTCAAACCTATTTAACAATTTCACTGCTTTTTCAAATGTTTTGTTATTGAAGTCACTGCCGTCATTTGCATGGATATCAGAGATATGTGCGATTCTCATATGTCTCTTTCCGAATACCTTTTCCTTTAAAGCATTTGCTGATGAACAGCCACCAAACAATAGAGCGTTTTGAACCTTTCTCTCTTGGCTCTCTTTCCAGGTCAGTATCTATCAGGTTAATGGACTACAAACAGAATCAATGGGAAACATGACTTTACCGTGCGATCATCGATCGTAACCAATCAGCAACGTTTTCCGCGTGATCCGCGATGTCATCAACCCAGTCCGCTATCTTAAGCAGGTGGTATTCATCCATCGGTTCGAGTTTCTTCTCCATCTGATAGATCTTTTTCGTCAGATCATATTTCTTCTGGTCCGCGTTATACTCGGCCTCATGGACCTTGTGGATAAATCCTTTCGTCTCCTCCCGTTCTTTCTTGATAAACCCTGATTCAACTAAATCTTTAATGTTTTCCACTGCATCCTCCATAGTCTTCACGGTCTCTGCGACTAAATTGATATGTTCGATAAATATCCCTTGCAGCTCGTTTGGGATTTTCGTATGCCGCATATCAAGCATCTGCACGAGGTTCTCTGCGTGATCCAAAATCGCGTCTTGCTCCCGTAACGCCCATAAAAACTTCCCTTTATCCACTGGCATGAGCAGAGAATTTGGAAGATGGTTCCGAAGATTTCCTTTGATGATATCTGCATCATGTTCAAATGCAGATACCCTGTCAGCAAGCTCTGAAAACCCTGAATAATCGCCTTTGTAATATCGTATCAATCCTGTTGTCAACAAATCAATGCATTCCCGTACTTTCCCCATATGTTCAACCAGTTGGTCAAACGGGGATTTTCTGCGAAATGTATCAGTAATTGGTGCTCTGAAATGGTCAAGCGTTTTATCCATACTATCACGTCGTTTATTATAGAATCATACGAAGTACTATAAAGATTATTGCCGAGAAAACGGCAGCAAGAGGCACCGTAAGCATCCATGAATACATAATCTTTTTAATCACACGGAGATCAATTGCCGCCAGCCCTTTTGCAAGTCCTACACCTATCACGGCGCCAACAACCGTATGGGAGGTTGATATCGGTAGCCCAAGGTTTGATGCAAGAAGTACCGTTGTCGCTGCCCCAAAGTCAACAGAAAACCCGCGCGTGTTCGTAAGGCTGGTGATCCGGCCACCGACGGTTCTCATGACACGATGCCCCCAGGTGACCGCACCAAGAGCAATCCCTAGACCACCTAATGCAAGAAGATAGGGGGGGACTACTTGTAACGCACTAAAACCATCACTCCCTGTGGAGAGTGCCAAGACAGCTGAAACTGGCCCAATTGCATTCGCAACATCATTTGCACCATGAGAAAACGCGACAAAACAGGACGTACCAATCTGAAGTTTTCTAAATAATAGCTCGACTGTTTCATAATCCTGCGACGACCGTCCTTGTATCCTGCGAAGGGAAATCGCAGAAAGAAATGCAAAAAGAACCCCTGCCAGCACAGAAACACCACTGATCAGATACAGATTGATAATGCCTAGCATTGTCCCAACATTGGTGTTGGTGAAAAGGGAAACGGTGATAAGGCAGACAGTGACACCGATTATTGCTGGTCCGACTATTTTGGCTGACTCGACAGGGTCTTTGCGTGAAAAAATCAGCTTTACGATTACCTTAAAAACAAGAAATGCAAGGATACAACCAGCAATTGGTGAGAGCACCCAACTTGCCCCGATTTCAAAAAGCTTCCCCCAATTAATACAGGCTTGTCCCCCTGCTACCAGACCAAATCCCACTAATGCACCAATAATCGCATGGGTCGTTGATATCGGCATTTCCTTCCAGGTAGCGAGAGTTACAAAGAATGATGCAGCAAGAAGGGAGGCAATAAACCCAAGCATCAGCACATGCGAATCACCAACCATATACGGATCAACGATGTTCCCTTTGATCGTCTCCGTGACATGGGATCCAACCAGAACCGCTCCTAAGAAAGTCAGTACACCTGCGATGATGACTGCCTGCTTGAACGTAATGGCTCGCGCGCCAACCGCAGTGGCCATGGAGTTGGAGACGTCATTGGCACCGATGTTCCAGGCCATATACAGCCCAAGAGCCCCCACTCCACCTAATACCGCTACAAGTATGAAATCCACAAGCTGCCTCTGTATTCCCCTATATACTAAAAATTCATAAGTATTGCGAAATAAATTGCTCTCATAAGATTTCTTAGCAAAAATCGGTTGAGTTCCTGTAAAACACCTGTAAAACGTGAAATGACATGATTTTGGTGTCTTTTGGGTAAAAACATAAAAAGAATAAGCGTATCTCTTCTAATCATACGTAAACAAAGAAGGATATGAATCTATGAAAAAAACACTCATTGCGATTGGATTGTGTGCCATGGTTCTCTCTATGCCGACGATTCTTGCGTTTCCAACGCAGAACCAGTCAGTGCTGTTTTCCCCCCCGCACTTTTCCGACGGGACTTTTGCTGGAGGAATGGGAAAAGGACATTGGGGAAACGGCTTTGTCATTGACTCTGTGTATGCCTATATGCATGGTGTCTATAGCTCTGGTGTCTACACCACAATTTCAGGAGACCTTACCAATTCCGATAATGTGAAAATTGGAGAAATCAAGGCATATTTCATTTATAAAATCATTATCGGATATAAAATTACGCAGGGTCGTCAGACAACAATTTTTGGATATCTGATGAAGAACTATAATAATCAATTTGTTGGTCGAATCCTAGGTGTATCAGGATCTACATCCCATATGTGGGGTCAATTCATACCAAATGTCTAACCTCCGTTCTCCTCTTTTTCTCCTCTAATAAATTATTTAATTGAATACCCTGATATAGTCATAGGACTGGTGCTATGCGTGCAGCGAAGCGACTCCTCTGGTGGATACTTGTTGGTTCGGCAGGAGGCTTTAATAGGACACGCATTCTTCAAGAACTGATTACAACACCACGGAATGCCAATGAACTTGCCACTCTTTTAAACCTCGACTATAAAACAACCAGACATCATCTTGAGACGTTAGAAAAAAACCGTTTGATTACCACCATGGGAAATAAGTACGGCACCCTGTATTTTCCCTCTGAGTTGCTTGAGGAAAATATGCATTTCTTCAAGGAAATCGTCGGTAAGATATGTAAAGATGAAAAACAAAAGAAAAATTGGAATGGTGAAGAGAAATGAATGATGAGCCTATTCGGAAAAAATTAAATCCAAAAACTAAAGCCATTGTCACAATTATTGGATTAATCATCATAGGAGTTATTCTTGGATACGGAATTTCAGCGTTTAGTCTTCAAATAATTCTTACAGAACTAAACAAACTACCCATACAAATTCCTACAGTGCGCATTGAACGATCTGAGATGTATTACACTGGCGCTCTTATATGCTTGGCTGTTGAAATCATGCTTCTCATCGGGCTTCTCTATGTGTACTATGACTCCTATAGGAAAACGAAATCACGGTTCCTCATTGGAATGAATATGTTTATCATCGCCCTGTTCATCCGTGCAATCCTCTCGGTCGTCTCACTGCATAACATAGCGACTGACTATATTCGAGTTACCCCGTATTTAAGTAGGACGTTTCTTACTCCCGGATTCACCGAGTTGAATTTCATCGTCTACGTCTTTGAGATTATTGCTCTAAGCATCCTGCTGTATCTCAGCATGGAATAAGATCGAATGCGAAGCGATGGTAGTAGAAAGAGCAAGAAAACAGCATCGTATTCGTGACGGTTATTCTGATCCATAAGAAAACAGTCTGAGAAAAAACCTGTCGCATCGATACAAGTATACTGCGTAGACATCCAGAAAAATTTTAAAAAAAATAAAAAAATAAAAAAAAGTTAAGAGGTTTATGGTTCAGGTTGATTGTGTCGAAAGATGTATCGCCAGCGCCAGTGATGCTGTGCCGCCCAAATCGGCTGTCCAGGCTCACGGTAGACTTCACCGTTTATGGTAAAGACGCTCATCCAGTCCTGTGCTTGGTAGTGTCCTTCGACGGTTACCGTGGTGTTGACCAGACCAAGGAGTTCATCTATCACCAGTTCAAGCTCTCCATCCAGGTCATAATCCACTGCAGATTGGGCTGTGGTAATATACCAGATTGGACCGAAATGGAGTTCAACGGGGTCGATGTAGAAGTTTGTTCCATCATAGGTCATAACGCCAGTCAGTTCTGAGAGATTCGCACCGCCTTTGCAGATTCCAAGCATGTCCCGGATCTGATACATCAACCGTTTCATCATGCCATCACCATTGGGCACTGGTTGGTATTGGTTCTGTGTTTTCGTCTGTGACATACATCCATTTTCCGTGGACGTTGACTGATACTGGTTTCGTTGACCGTGGCTTTGACAGGTACCGGCTTGATTTCCCGCAGCTGCAACAACACCTGAGAAAAGGAGGAGGGCTGCGATTGCGACAATTAGTATTTTGCTTTTCATAGTTTCATTCCTTCATTTATTCTTAATCTAGGATATTTCCTCACATTATATATTGTTTTACCCAAATCCTACCAGAATTTCCCCCATATTCTACATAGAAAGGAGCCACTGATATTCTTTAATACGTTCAGTAGTTACGAACCATTAAAAAAAAATTTTTCATATCTTTTATCGTTAGGGTCATACTCCTTTTGTATCTGTTATAAATTCATCATGCATTTTTTTTTTACCATGGTAAAAATTTATATAGTATTCGTTCTTCTACTATCTTAGTAAATAACAAGGAGAAGATACATATGAAAAAAATCACAATCATAGGTCTTTGCTTTTTATTCCTAGGCGTATCGCTTGCGTCTGCAGCACCGGACATGACACAACAACATCTGCAACTCTTCACCGTCGATCCAACTGGGACATTTCAGGGTACTATAGGGATTCCCGAACACCAAGGTCACAACGAAACAATAGTAGGGACTATAAACGGGTCCTACTGGCTGCGAACTCGCGGAGGCAGATTTACTAGTGATTGGCAGACAGAAAACAGGACAGGAACCATTAGAGGTGCATTTGGACGACACTTGTTGATTGGGAGAATCTCGACAATGGTAAATGGCACAGAGCGATCACTACCCATTGTAGGGTTTCTAAAAGCGCAGAACTACTCGTTCATCGGGAGGTTCATGGCACCGGTTGGCCCTGCACTGTATTTCTGGGGAACCTACACATAATTTTTTTCTCTTTGATTTTTTTCCTCATAGGATTGTCATAATGTTGTATCTTGTCATAGTAAAACTTATGTCCAAGATGCGTGTTACCGATTCCAAAACGCAACAATTGAAAATGAGGAGATCAATTATGAAACTAAAAGTATTCATACTGCTTTCGTTACTCGTAGGAGTTTTGATTTTTTTTCCCACTGCTATTGCGCAGCCGTCCATCATGATAACGGAGTATACGCTGGTCCCGGAGATACTCATGCCAGGCGATCGCGCGGTATTAACGCTTCACATACGAAACGGGGAGACTGTCGCCACACAGACGACCACTTGGGTCTCAGGTGGAGAAACGACCACTACACAACGCACCCTTGGAGCAACCATCGATGCGCTCCGAATCCTTCCCGTGCAATCAGGGGGAAAACAGATACGGGCGACAACCCAGTACAACAACATCGGTTTTCTCGCGGCAGGAACAGTAATGTCGGTGAGCTTTGAGCTTGTCGCTGATACAAACATCAGCGAGGGCGTGTACTTTCCCCTAGTCGATATCGATGTAGGAGGTGGAACTGACCTCCACTATCCCCTTCTCATGAAGGTGAGTAATGCGTCGGTGGACATCATCCAAAAAAGCATACCTACGAAAATATCAAGAGGTGGTACAACAGAGCTTATCATCACCGTTGTAAATAAAAGAGCCAATGCCGTAAAAGAAGTCATTATTCATCCCCATGGTGATTCAGTCGAATTTGTCCCTCAACGCTATTTCCTTGGTTCACTTGCTCAAGAAACGTCTCAAGATATTGTTTTTTCTGTTAAACCACTTGGAACCGGTGAAAAGAATCTTAGTTTTACGTTGAGCTATAAAAACGGTGACAACATGCATACAAGCACCCTTGTCGTGCCTATCTCTGTTATCGAGGCGTTGGACGTCGCGCCAATCATCACCAACTTCCCGGTCAGCATCACAAAGGGTGGCTCATCGAGGATCAGCATCGAGGTGTATAACGCGAAAACAGAGAAGATAACCGGGGTTCTTATCACCCCGATTAGCAATGCAACGGTCATCCCCTCTCAGTATTTTATTGGATCCATGGACCCTGATGATGTCTTCTCCGCCTCATTTGATATCTATACCGATTCCCTTGATTACGGGAAGTACCTCATCGGGTTTATCGTCTCGTTTAAACAAGGAAATGATTATTTTGAGACTCCCATTGTGACCAAAGCATTCAGCGTCGTCTCAGGCCCAGGGGTCAGTTACGGAATTTCCAGTGGATCCACCAGTCAATCTGAATCAAATGGCATGTCCTTTGCCCCCTCGTTGCTCACCTGCCTTACGCCTATTGTCATTGTCATAGTTGTTGGTGTTCTCGTATTATTCTTTTACATGCGATGGAAAAAACGGCGGACGGCATGATGAGTACGGATGTCATCGTCACAGAGAATCTCTCAAAGACCTATGGAAAACCACCTCTGCAGGTTTTCGCCCTGCGGCAGACAAACCTCTATATCAAACAGGGAGACTATATCGCAATCATCGGACCATCTGGTTCAGGGAAATCCACACTGATGAACCTCCTTGGTTGTCTGGACAAACCAACATCAGGGAAGATCTTCATAGACGGGTTTGATGTCTCGAGATTAAACGAAAATGAGCTTGCACGGATCCGAAGGGAAAAGATAGGATTTGTTTTTCAGAAATACAACCTGATACCAACCTTAAATGCACTAGAGAATGTCGAACTGTCGATGGGATTTGCAGGAGTTAACAGCCAGCTACGGACCGAGAAAGCACGAAAACTTCTGGAGATGGTAGACCTTTCAAAACGACTGTCCCATAAACCGTCAGAAATGAGCGGTGGTGAGCAACAACGTGTCGCAATCGCTCGCGCACTGGCAAACAACCCTTCCATCATTCTTGCAGATGAACCGACAGGAAACGTCGACACAAGGTCAGGGGAGAATATCATGAGCATCCTTGAACAGGTCAATCGGGTGGGTGAGACGGTCATCGTCGTGACCCATAATATGACGATTGCGCAACGTGCGAAACGAGTGCTTCGTATCCAAGATGGCATGGTAACGGAAGAATATGTTTAAAGATCATGTTAAACTCGCGATAAAAAATCTACGGCATCGAATGTCCCGATCATTACTCACGCTACTTGGTATCGCGATTGGCATCATGGCAATCATCTCATTAATGGCTCTTGGGGAAGGAATGCAACAAGCCGTCACCGGGGAACTGTCCTCCCTTTCCGATGTCATCGTTGTATCGACCGGTGGAGGTTTTTTTTCGTCGTTTGGTGGTGGTGGGGGACCATCGAGTGAATATTTCACGGACCGTGACATTGCAACCGTAGAGCGAACCCAGGGGGTTCGGGATGTCAGCACCCAGCTCTCTGCATCTGCTGTAGCGGAGTATAACGGGAAAAAGACCTTGATTTCTCTTACCGGGATGGACGTCCTCGTCATGAATCTTCAGTATTCGAGCCAACGACTCGAAGCAGGGGATTTTCTTAACGAAAACGATCAAAATAAAATAATGATTGGGTACGGGATTGCCCATGACACCTTCGACACTGATGTTTCTGTCGGTGGGCGAATCATGATTAATGGAAAAAAATTTTTTGTCGGTGGCATCTTTGCAAAACAAGGGATGAGCGGATTTTCTTCTGATAGCCTGGTTCTGATGAACCAACGTGATTTTAGAAAATTGACCGGGCAAAGTAACATCAGCATCATCTATTTGCGGGTAAACGACATCAATGATGTCGAACCAATCGCAGCAAGTATCCAGGATGCGATTAATCAAAACCACGGGCGGAAGGATTTTGCACAAGCGACGACGATGACCTCTGTCTTAGAGACGGTCCAGTCGATTATCGGTATCCTTCAGCTTGTGTTGGTTGCGATTGCATCGATTGCTCTTGTGGTCGCCTCTATTGGGATTATGAATACAATGCTTACCTCAGTGATGGAAAGAACCAGGGAGATTGGGATTATGAAAGCGATCGGTGCAACAAATCAGGATATTATGAGTATCTTTATCATCGAGGGGATCCTGGTAAGTAGTATCGGAGGTATTGTTGGAATTATCCTTGGTGTCTTTGGGTCGCAGGGGCTGACCATGGTGCTGAACAATTTCATGATGATGGGTGATTCATCAGGCCTTGCTCCAGTAATCACGCTTGTGTCTGTGGTCCTTGCAGTCATGGTGTCCCTTATCGTTGGGGTATTTTCAAGTCTGTATCCTGCGTGGAAGGCCGCTCGGATGAGCCCGATAGAAGCAGTACGTTACGAATAATACAAGCTTTCTCTGAGAAAATACCTTAATACCCCATATGTTATGCCTGCTTGAGTATGAGACCTTCTCTCTTTAATAAAATTCTTTGTGAAAAACAGTTACTCTTACCTCCATTAAGCGGGTACACCGATTATCCTTTTCGCGTGATTCTTGCAGGTTTTCATCCTCCCTTTATCATCACGGAGATGGCGAATGCCCGCGCGATCCTTCAGAAGAATCGGCGGACCATGCAGATACTTACGATCAATGAAGGGGATCACTACAATGGGGTTCAGCTTGTTGGAAGCATCCCAGAGTATATGCGAAAGGCCGCGGAAGTCGTTGAAGGTTTTGGTTTTGACTACATCGACATTAACATGGGATGTACCGCACGCAAGATCGCCTGTCGCGGCGAAGGGGTCGGTCTGATGAAACAGGAGCAACGTGCCTGTGAAATCGTTAAAGCGGTCTCCGATGCAGTGGACCTTCCAGTGACCTGTAAATTACGTCTCGGGCCATCCAAACACACCATCAATGTCTTGTCTTTTTCCAACAATTTAGTCGATGCCGGTGCCGTCGCCCTTACCATTCATGGGCGAACCGGGGAGAAAAAATTTGGAGTACCCCTGGATCTGGATGTCATACGAACCACGGTGGCATCCCTCTCCGTTCCTGTTATCGCCAACGGCGGGATCTCCACTGGGGTTGAAGCAGAGATGATGATTCAGAAGACCGGTGCAGCAGCAGTGATGCCGGGGCGAGGGCTTCTTGGAAACCCCTGGTTAATTCCTGAGATACTGTGCCGTCTATCATGTAAGCCCTATACACCACCACGCTTAGACCAGAAAAAAGACGTGTGCCGTACCCATCTTGCATTGCTGGAATTGTTTTATGGTGAGCGACGGGCAGTCCTTCGCATGCGAAGCATCCTGCCACATTATTTTTCATCATGTGTTTTTATCAAAGAGCTGAAGAAAGACCTTCAACATCTAACAACAATCAAGGAGATTGGTCTTTTGATGGAACGAATTCAAGAGAATGGCACCACGAGTATCTATAGAAAGTAAAACAGCGTCTTCTGCCTCTCTTGTTCCTAGAACCCTGAGATCGTCTGTGGCAGAAGTGAGGGGTCAAATTCCGATGGAAGTTGTTTTTTTGTCGCGTATTGATACATAGCTGCGACATAAATCCCGTTGGTCGCCGATGCAATAACACCGATGACCGCCCAGTAGAGAAACGCGCACAGAAAACCAATGATCACCGCAGTCGTACTTCCAAGGGATAAACCAAGGATGATCGGCAGAATCCCAAGCAGGGCAAGTAGGAAAAAGATGATGGTAAATCCAAATGATCCGATGATGGTTTCACCCCAGGTCTGCTTAAACAGCGAAGCACTCCGCCTAATGGAGGATGCAACCCCTTTTTTCTCATAGATGAGAACCGGGATGATAAAGAACGTGACATACGTCCATGCGATACCAAAAACCCCTGCGACGAGCCGTCCAACCCACCCTCCTCTCTCACGGATCGCCTGTAGGATCATGCCAATGGTCGCTGAGATAATCGCCCAGATGAGAATCCGGCCGATGTTCTGAGAGGCGATACGCAGTCCATCAGAGACTGTTGGGTCGCCACCGCTTAATCGAATGTTCGCACAGGCGATAATAGCGGTGTTAAAGAAAATAACTATGAAAAACAAAATAAAATACATCACCACCATGAGAGCGACCCAAAGCCAGCCTGAGGTCTCAAACGAAGGTACCCCTAAAAACCAAAATCCAGCAAAGAACGAAAGTAAAAGGATAACGCAAGCAAAAAAGGAGAGAACCGGAAAGATCATGATCTCCTTGTCTTTTCGTAGCACGCCAAGGCTTATTTTCATAAGCTGCCAGCTTCGTCCAATTTTTCCCATACCTAACCATAACCGTAGACACGTTAATAAAATTATCACAGACAGCAAAAAAAGACGTAGAATAGATGAGAATAAGAGATATTTCGCTTTTGAACAATCACCTAAATCGACGTGTAATGTGGCGAGATTTCCCGGTTATGAATGGCTCAAAGCCACTGTTTTTTATGCTGAAAAGAACTCTGAGGGGTTGGTACGAACATTCCATCCTGCTTCACTGAGTATGCAAGTACAGTCCTTCACGCTCATACCTCGTTTCTTTTCCGTCTGCTTTATCGTATCCCTTGGATTGGAACCAACCTCTGCCCACAACAGATTAGCTCCCGCAAAAGCACCAAGGACATTTGGTTCATGGGTGCAGTTTCCCATGATGGTATCGTTCAGTGCAAGGCGTACAACTGCAAGGATAAGAGCCATTTTTGACTCTGAAGCAATCCCGTGATGAGCTAAGGACGTCGAAGGGATGGGAATGCGACGTGCCGCTCCGCTGTACACGGGTTGAACATCTCGGGTAATGAGTGTTTTTTCAACAAGTTCATCAATGGAATGTTCGGGTCCTACTGGTTCAAGACAGGTGCCGACAAGCAGTCCGGCTTCGCGGGCGTTTTCCATTGTCTGCAGTCGTTTTTTGATTGGAATCAGTGTCTGTTTTCCCTCCCCTAACCGAACCGCATGGTAAATCCCAGAAAAACCAACTTGTTTCAACTCCTGCGCCTGTGCTTCAGTAAAGTCACCGATATTAGCAATAAGAACAGTCTCTGCCTTTAACGCCTGTCGAATCTCTTTTGAGGTTTCGATAAACCGCTCAAATGGATAATTTGCCGTCGTCATCAAATAAATCGCGTTTGCACTCTCTGCTTCGAATTGCTTGGCCTGAGCAATCGCATCATCAACAGCAAGCTCAACGGAGTCCTGAAACACCTTATTTTTTGCGGAAAATGAACAAAACAGGCAGTTTTTTGGGCAAGGGGAAATGTTTAAGCCTATTTGCGCGTGAACTTCTGCTGCCCCGTTACTTGCCTGCATTGATTTTTTCCGTGCCGCCCATAGAAGATGCAGGGATTCCTTTGAAAACAAAGGGACGTTAAAAAGCTCCTTGATTTCTTTTTGTGTCAACATGTCGCCTGCTAAAGATTTTTCAATGATATTCTGGATCATCTTCCTCTCCTGTTTGTGGTTTTCTACATGATTACCGTTAGTATACGGAATGTAAATCCACCAATAAAAATCGCGAGGCCTATCTCTACAAATGTGATAAAACCCGCCCGTTTCCATCCTGTTTCCCGTATAAGTGCGGCGATGGTTGCGATACATGGCACGTAGATCATGATAACCAGGGCAAAGACAATCATTTGCACCGGAGACATCACCGAACGTATATCTGTTGTACCCGCAGCAGACATCAAGAGTACCAGAGCTGCTTCTTTTCGTAAGATACCAAAGATGAACAGAAAACCGGTAAACGCAGGAAGTCCAAGCCAGGTGACCGTCACCGGGCTTAACGCATCTGAAACAAGCGCAAGCACACCGGTCAGTCGCATCGTTTCGATAATGATACTACCAAGAACGATAAGGGGAAGGGCTGCCAGGAGAAATGGTTTAAATCGGTTCCATGCCTGCTTTATCACCACCGTACCTGACGGTAGGCGATAGGGAGGCATTTCCATGATAATGCCCACAGACATCCCAGGGAGAAACCGGTTCAGGGCTCTTCCTATGAGGAATATCAACGCAAAATCAAAGACATACAGCAGGAGCGCCCATTGGAATCCGAGATACACACCCACCAACCCAAGAATCACAACGGTTCGAGCTGAACAGGGGACAAGTGTTGAAAGAAAGATAGCGATGAACCGATCCCGTTTAGTTTCCATGATGCGACATCCGACGCAGGCGGGCACGTTGCAGCCTAAGGCAAGGAGCAGAGGCATGCATGCTTTCCCATGAAGACCAATGGTATGACAAGGGCGGTCCATGAGATACGCTATTTTGGGCAGATATCCAGAGTCTTCAAGGAACCCGAGGATTAGGTAGAACGGTAAGATAAACCCTAACGCAATTGAAAGGGTCGCATAGAATCCGACCACTCCGCCGTTCCAGAGTAATTCGCCCCAGAACCCGCTCATACCAGGTTTGATGCTTTCAAAGAGGTCTTGTATTGTTTCAGAAAGCCATCCACCAAACAACGACATGAACATGAGAATGGACAGCATAATCACAAACATCAGAGCGTATCCGTAGATCCCATGCATACTGAAAGCGTCGAACCGCTCGGTTAGGGAGGGTTTTTCTGATTCCTTGATCGTTTGAGCTTCTTTAACGATCCGTACAGCGACCGCGTACCGTTCTGAGGCGATGACTGTTGCACACGGTTCCTTATGAATCTGCGATATTTCTGAGGCAAGTATCTTTGCGGCGACAATAGCGTCAGGATGCTTCTCAGAAACCTTGCTCACTATCTCGGAGTCCTGCTCTAATAGTTTAATAGCAGTCCATCGGAGAGGATACCCTATGGAAACTCCGGTTAGTGCCCTTTCGAGTTTTTCTATCCGTGTCTCAATCTCAGGGCCATAGTGGATAGCATGGTTTTTTTCTGGTGGTGGTCTGCTTGTCTGTTCGAGCGCCTTATCAACGATTTCATGGACGCCAATACCTTTTGTCGCGATCGTAGGGACAACTGGAGTGTGAAGGATTTTTTGAAGTTTTTTTTCATTGATGGTGATACCTTTTTTCTTTGCTACATCAACCAGGTTTAACCCAATGACAAGCGGAGTATTCATTTCGAGGAGCTGAAGTGTAAAAAACAGGTTTCGTTCTAGTGCGGTCGCATCGACGACGTTGACGACCACATCAGGATGTTCGAGCGCAATAAAATCTCTGGAGACAATCTCTTCTTGAGAATATGTTGAGAGGGAGTAGATCCCTGGGAGGTCGATGACCTTGATATGTTTCCCGTGGTGAAGCAGCATTCCTTCTGCTTTCTCCACGGTTTTACCTGGCCAGTTTCCTATAATCTGTCCCAAGCCGGTGAGCTGATTGAAGATGGAGCTTTTTCCAACATTTGCATTTCCTGCAAGGGCGATTACAAGGTCAACGTCCATAGGTGATCACGTTTTCTGCACAAAGATTTTCTCAGCGATGCCTCTTCCAATAACGAGTTTGCATCCTCGGACACAGATCTCTACAGGACCATGCAGGGGCGCGGCTCGCAGCAGTGATATTTCTGTTCCGTTTGTTAAACCAAGATCACATAAGCGCTGCATCACACCTCCACCACCACGGACAAAAGCGATTTTTGCTTTTTCACCATGTTTCAATGAGGTGATGGCTATGATGTCTTTCTCTCGTTTTTCAAGTGATGTGGTTTGCTCTGCGAGGCATTCTTGGCAGTTTTTCACATCGAGGTTGCAGGGAGGGATTGGTGATCCATGAGGGCACTGGGCTGGTCCTTTCAGCGTTTTGCAGAGGGCTGTTTCAGTTTCATCGGTAAGGGTGTGTTCCATTTTACATGCTTGTTCATGAATGTACTCCTGGGGAAGATGCAGCATTTTGTCTAAGAAAACTTCAAGGAGCCGGTGTTTTCGTTTCATTTTCAATGCTGCTTTGTAGCCTTTTGTGGTGAGGGAGACGCCCTTATGCGGTTCATATCGCACAAAGCCTTTCATTTTTAATCGTTGAAAGACTTCAGTGACGCTTGCTGGAGCGTTTTTTAGTCGATCTGCGATCTCTGTTGTTTTCGCGGTTCCTTTTTTTCCAGCGATGTCGTATATCGCTTCAAGGTATTCTTCGATGTGTTCCTGTGGCATGCTGTCTCACTCTATTATGATATAGTACTTCTTCAAATATAAATATTTCGGTCAACCTAAATTTTTTGAATTCTTTTGAAGAAACCTTGTAGAAGTAATATTAAAATAGACAGAATCAATGCAGGGCATCATACGAAAGGCGAGTTTTACATCATTGCTCGATTAACGGTCTGGCAATTGAGTGAACCATCCGAAAAGATGCCTGACTAAAGATGGCATAGAATGCCACCTATCACCACTTGCTTCAGTACTCGAAAACAAAAAAACAAAAAAAAGCATAAAAAAAACTCGCTGAAATGGAGGCGTAAAACATGGAGGAAATAGAAAACATAAAAATGCCATTGATAGGTGATCAAGCACCAAAATTTAAAGCAAAAACAACCATGGGGGAGATAACCTTCCCTGACGATTACAAGGGCAAGTGGGTCATTTTCTTTAGCCATCCCGCTGATTTTACCCCGGTATGCACTACAGAGTTCATGACATTTGCCACGATGCAGGAAGGCTTCAAGAAACTTAACACAGAGCTCATCGGTCTTTCTATCGACAGCATCTACGCACATATCGCATGGCTTCGGACCATCAAAGAAAAAATCGACTACAAAGGCATGAAAAACATTGAGATAAACTTCCCAGTCATCGAAGACCTAAAGATGGATGTCGCAAAAAAATTCGGAATGCTCCAACCAAACGCATCAACCACCCAGGCAGTCCGAGCGGTATTCATCATCGACCCAGCTGCAAAGGTCAGGGCGGTTCTTTACTATCCACTCTCCAACGGACGGAACATGGCAGAGATAAAACGGCTGCTTATCGCTATGCAGAAATCTGACAAGGAGGGAGTTGCCACACCAGCGAACTGGCAACCCGGTGATGACGTCATCATACCACCACCAGGGTCCTGCGAGCTGGCAAAGGAACGTCTTGAAAAGAAAGAAGAAGGAAAATACTGCCTTGACTGGTTCATGTGCCTTAAAAAAGAAAAGACAAAATAAGATACAACGACAAACGCATTGCTCGTCAACATCAGAAACGATATTATTTTTCTATATATCACCAGTGAGAGTGACAACGTCGCCAAAAGAAAATGGTCTACCTATTATATTTTTCTCTAGAGAGATTCAAATCAAAGAAAGCAAGTAAAAAAACATGTGTCCCTCACGCTATTTAACAGAGAATATCATAAACGATTGTTCCGATAAGAAATCAAAACGATTCTGAAGCACATATCCAGCTTGTTTGGTCTCTTCAACAAGCACATCGTCTGGAATATAGTGTCGATGGCGACGTTGAAAGCTAAACAATCCTCCTCTCCCATCAAATTCAATGATGACAAGTGTTCCCCCTGGTCGCAAGGTTTCTTTTAACTTCTGGAAATAGGCAACTCGGTTGGGAAGATGATGCGTCACATTTCGCAGAAATACCACATCAAACAGACCGTGTGGGAGGTCAGGATAGTCTGATGAGGTATGCAGTGTGATGACATTCGATACGCCTTGTTCAGTAGCCTGCTGCGTGATAAAATCCAAGAACTCCTGATTGGTATCCACTGCATAGACACGACCAGTAGAACCAACTGCCTGTGCAAAACGAAACGTAAAGTACCCTCCCCCCGAACCAATGTCTGCGACAATCTGACCAGGTTTTACCGAAAGAGTCTGTATGATTTCATCTGCTTTGAATTTCCGCTGTGCCGCCCGCTTGTTGAACCTCTTTGCCATCTTAATCTTCATTTTTATCCAGATTCTCCCTAAAAGTTTTCGCTACAAGTCTGAATAACTCTGCATTATCCACTGATTCATTCATTAAGTTTTGTGATTTCACTTGCTACAAAGAATTTCTGATAAAAATCGAAGATTCTTGTCAAAAAATATCTGTTTTGAGTACTATCACCAATACGTTTAATTATCACTACCATTATACACGAAAAAACACAAAATAATTTATTAAAACACTGGGGAAGGTTCAAAAATGGTAAAAAATAAAAAGACTTTAACAACAAATTTTGGAAAATCGGTCGAGGATGATCAGAACAGTATCACCGCAGGTGTCCAAGGACCCGTTCTCATGCAGGATGTTCACCTCATTGAAAAACTCGCTCATTTTAACCGGGAGCGCATCCCGGAACGCGTGGTTCATGCAAAAGGCGCTGGAGCAGGAGGCTACTTCGAGGTCACCAGCGATGTCACCAAATACACCAAAGCGAAATTTCTTTCCAACGTAGGGGAAAAAACCGAGGTCTTCGTTCGTTTTTCCACTGTTGGGGGCGAGAAAGGCTCTGCTGATGCGGAACGCGACCCTCGAGGGTTTGCCGTCAAGTTCTACACTGAGGATGGCAACTACGACCTGGTTGGCAACAACACGCCTGTGTTTTTTATCCGGGACCCGTTGAAATTCCCTGATTTTATTCATACACAAAAACGAAACCCAGCGACCAACACAAAAGATGCAAACATGTTCTGGGATTTCCTTTCACTAACGCCAGAATCGGTCCATCAGGTGACTATTCTTTTCTCAGACCGAGGTACCCCAAAAACATACCGGCACATGAATGGATACAGTAGCCATACCTACAAATGGTACAACGACAACGGAGAGTACTTCTGGGTGAAGTACCATTTCAAAACAGATCAAGGCATTCAGAATCTCACCAGAGAAGAAGCGGACATACTCAAAGGCAAAGATCCTGATCACGCGACCCGTGATTTGTATCACGCAATAAAACGTGGTGACTATCCATCGTGGACGTTAGAAGTCCAAATCATGAATCCAAAGGATGCTGAACATTACCGCTTCAATCCCTTCGATGTCACAAAAGTCTGGCCGCATAAGGATTACCCACCAATCAAAGTTGGACGGATGGTTCTTAACCGAAACCCTGATAATTATTTTGCGGAGGTAGAGCAGGCTGCGTTTTCACCAGGCAATTTCGTACCAGGAATTGCCGCATCACCAGATAAAATGTTACAGGGTCGGTTGTTTGCCTATCATGATGCGCATCGGTATCGTCTTGGACCAAACTACCACCTGTTGCCCGTGAACAGACCAAAAGCAATCTCCATGGAGAATTATCAGCGTGACGGGTACATGCGATTTGATGGCAACGAGGGTGGAAAACCAAACTATTACCCCAATAGCTTTGGTGGACCAGAACCATATATGGATGCTGCTGAGCCACCTTTTGATGTGAAAGGACTTGCAGCACGTCATACCTATACTCATCCAAATGATGATTTTGTACAAGCAGGCGACCTCTTCAGAAAAGTCATGACTGTAACGGACAGAGATCACTTGATAGGCAATATTGTGACTCATCTCGGGAACGCAAACAAGGACATTCAAATCAGACAGACAAAGATATTCTACAAAGCTGACCCCGAGTATGGTCGTCGAATCGCCGAGGGACTAAAATTAGATGCAGGAGCATTTAAAACATAAAAATATTCACAGTCAAGTATCTCTCTTTACATCATACGGTCATGCTAATGTAGATAGAAATGATCCTGTTGAATGAAAAGAATTCGTTTCATATTACGTTTTTTTTTAATCGTTTCTATTCTTCCTAATCTATGTTTAATACATGGCAAGGGAAACAAATTCTCACTTTTACAAAACACTCTCCTCTTGTCATTAACATACACTAAATAGAAAAAAAGACGCTAAACCATAATCCAGTATCTCTCAGAAATTTCAGTCCTTTTAAAAACTGAAAACACAATCAACAACACGACCGACAGATGAAAAATGCATCATCCTGTAGATAGCTACCAGTCATACTTTACACCATCTAGAAGTATAAGGATACGACAGAGAAATGGCTACTGTTCTTTGACGATCCACCAATCAGGTTTACGAACATGAACCGATAAATTGTTATTCTCTGCAAACTCAAATACTGCTCGTTGTACATCTTCTCCGTTTGAGTTGCTATCGATATCATGTCCCCCAATGATACCGCCTGCTTTCACCTTTGGATAGTATAGCTCTATGTCTTTTTTCACGTAGTCATATTGATGATTCCCATCGATGTAAACCATATCAAGATCATTTGGTATAAAATCAATAGCGTCCTCCGAGGTCATCTGCAATGGAATAATTCGATTCATATATTTTTTCAGCACGAATAATGCTGGTTTAAAAGATGAAGGTAAAAACCTTACAACATTTTTTTCTTTTTGATATTCTTGGTATTTTTTGTAAGGATCTATAAGGAACATTTTTTCTACATTTAGTTTTTTAAACATCCTACGAGCGTTTGTTCCGAAGAATACGCCAATCTCGGCGATTCGTAAAGGATGCGAGTATTTTTCAGCAGCAAATGTAATCATTGGTCGACGTGTATCATATTTCAAAAAACTATATGCTTTGTAGGCAAATATTCCACTACAACCAAACCCAATAACAAGGAACCAATTCATGATTCTGTATACTAAATAGATATAAAATAACTTTGCAGCACTTAAATACGGTAGTTATGCTTAATGTTAAACATCAGGCTTGATTGTTTATGTAAATGATGTAACTTTCTATGCTCCTTACGAGAAATATTGCTATCCTGAAAATCATGGAACTCTAATGGAGATATCTAAATCATTTAATCGATGTCAATCAGAACGTTTTTCCGCATCACAGGTATAAGTTTTTAAAGAAAGAAAAGATTTGAAAACGTGAAAGAGAAATGTATCGAAAAAACCCTGAATTTGAAGAACCTCCCAATGAGACGGTAATATGGAGGTATGTAGACTTTACAAAGTTCATATCGTATTTGGAAAAAAACGCCTTGTTTTTTGTTCGAAGCGACCAATTTCCTGATAAATACGAGGGGAAGTTTACTGAAGCAGATGCGAAACGATGGGAGGAACGATTAAAACCTAAAACAAAATTAAACCAGATGGAGATTTATGATCGGATCAGAAAAATAGTCAACATTAGCAGCTGGCATATCAATGAGAATGAATCCGCTGCCATGTGGGAGATCTGTCTTCAAAGTAAAGAGGGTGTCGCTATTAAATCAACGTTCAAACGGTTGAAAGACAGTTTCCTTCCTCACAAAGACGATGATATCTTCATTGGGAAAGTAAAATATATTGATTATACAAGGGATGTGATTCCAAAAGGTAACATCTTTAATCCATTTCTGTATAAACGTAAATCTTTCGAACATGAACGAGAGCTACGGGCGGTCCTGCTGAAATTCGCACCTCAGGACGAAACCGTTGAAAAACCAATCCTTTACGTCGACCCGAAATGGTTTGGAGTCTATGTGAAAACAGATTTAGGTATTTTGATCGATAGTATTGTTGTCTCTCCTAGCGTCCCTGATTGGTTTATTGACCTTGTGACGTCCATCGGGAAAAAATACGGGTTGGCTAAAAAGGTTGAGCCTTCGGAGCTCTCCAAAGAACCACCCTATTAAGATGCAGTACTCTGCTATCTTTCATTAGATATCATAGACATCTGCTCAAGAATCATACAAAAATGAAGATGTTTTCTGCGTATGTGTTTTTTTTTTACCAGAACAATCCTTTATATCGATTCGTCGCTGGGCATCCAAAACAACGATTTTCGGAATATGCTTGACAGGTCTTGTATTCAACACCGCAGGGTGGTTTATTCAAAGGTCGTTCAACAATTCGTATGGGCACCACAAAATCCTTTATACTTGAGATGATGATGTTAAAATCCGCACTTTGCACGTCTTTGTCTTTACGTATCCGACAATCTATGATCGATTCAAGGGATGCTAAATCTTCGCCAGCGAATAGCAACATGAGGTTCTCATCTCCAGAGACGACAAAACCATTCAAAAAGAAAGGGCAACCACGGAACATATTGAGAATTTTTGTGGTATTGGTCGTTCGTACCATGACCTTTGCAAGATACATTCCGACTTTGTTCAAGTTCACCCCAGACACGATTTCGAGTATTCCTCGTTTTTTTAATTTCTTTATGCGCATGGCAACAGAGGGTTGGGATAACCGTATTCTTTTGGCGATTTCTTCCTGTGAGATATCATGATTGTCATGGAGCAGGGAGATTATTTTTCTATCTTTCTCGTCTAAGGTAAATTTTACGTGCGGCATATATTAACCTCGTTAATATGAATATATTATTAATTATGTTGACACTCTATATAACTATTTCCTATAAATTATAGGTAAAAAAGATAATTTTTTCAATAATTATTATAATAACATTTATAAGTAACTTTTTATCTTGTATTGTACCATAAGTGAATCCTGAAGAAAAACAAATGAATAGAAAGAATAAAAAAGGAGGTGAAAGAGAACATGCCTGGTGGAGACAGAACAGGCCCTTGGGGCCTAGGACCGAGAACCGGACGAGCAGCAGGATACTGCGCAGGATATACTGTACCTGGTTACACAAATCCTGGTTTTGGACGGGGCTATGGTTTCGGAAGAGGCTGGGGTCGAGGTTTCGGACGCGGATTCAGAGGACGCGGTAGAGGTTTCTGGGGACGAGGAGTATATCCGTATCCAGCACCATACTACCCTGAAACATATCCAGAACCAAGCCGAGAGGAAGAAAAAGCCTACCTCGAAGACATGATTAAAGGCCTGGAAGAAGAAATGAAGCTGATGCGGGAACGGCTCCAAGAGCTCTCAAAAGAAAAAAAGGAAGCATCACCTTAAAACCATTGGAACGCTTCCTTTTCTTTCTTATTTATGACAAAGGATAGTATGAAAAATTAGGTTAAAAACATTGAGGTGAACTGGTCTATGGGAAAAAAAGAAAACGACGATCAAAAAATAACACATAATCTCGGTAGAATACAACATAAGATTATTGTATTAAGTGGTAAAGGCGGTGTTGGAAAAAGCACAGTATCTGTTAATCTTGCATTTGCACTTTCAGAAAAAAAATATACTGTTGGATTAATGGATTGTGATATGCATGGACCAAGCATCCCAAAGATCCTCGGTGTTGAAGAAAAGAGACCCACTGCATCTCCTACCGGCTTTAACCCAATCATGGTTACACCGAATCTGAAAGTAATGTCCATCGGTTTTCTTCTTTCCGATACTGATTCTCCAGTGATATGGCGAGGACCAATGAAGATGGGTGCCATAAAGCAGTTTATCGGTGATGTCGATTGGGGTGACCTTGACTACTTAATCATCGACCTCCCACCAGGAACAGGCGATGAACCTCTCAGTATTGCACAGTTAATTCCACAGAGTGATGGCGCAGTTATTGTGACAACACCACAGGATGTAGCCTTAGTAAGTGTGCGCAAATCAATCAATTTTGTCAAAAAAATGAACATGCCGGTCATCGGCATCATTGAGAATATGAGTGGATTTACGTGTCCGTACTGTCATAAAGAAATTGATATCTTCAAAACAGGTGGTGGACTCAAAGCATCCATGGATCTTCAGGTACCATTTCTTGGAAAGATTCCTCTTGATCCAAATATAGTTGCCACCGGTGATAGCGGCGAACCATTCCTTACAAAACATGCTTCAGCAGACGCAAGTAAAGCGTTTGTAACCATAGTTGAGAAAATTGAACAGATTGTAAATAAAAGGAGCTGAACACAGAAATGCCTAGGGGACGTGGCGGTGGAGGCTTTGGACGATTTGGAGGCAGAGGTCTTGGTGGTGGATATGGCATAGGCCCTGGAGGAGAATGCCTCTGCCCTACCTGTGGTCATCGGCAACAACATCAACGAGGTGTACCTTGTCATATGATAAAATGTCCACGGTGTGGTGCATTGATGACAAGAGGATAAACATATTACTGATTAAAAATATGGAAATCATTTGAAGAAATAGTTGGAAATATTGAACGAAATGTAAAAAAAGAGGTGAAAAAATAATATGCCAGGCGGAGATGGAACAGGACCATATGGTCAAGGACCAATTGCCGGAAGGGGCAGAGGTCAAGGACGCGGTCGAGGCCTTAAAGGAGGTTTTAGCCAAGGCCCCGTTGGTGATTGTAGATGCGCAAATTGTGGGTATACAGAACCACATCAGCGAGCAGTACCATGCTATGATAAAAAATGCCCAAAATGCGGATCACCAATGACAAGAGGATAAAAAAAAATTTGTAATCTACAACGAGGTGGAATAGAAAAATGGGCAAATTTCAAAATCAGGCTGAATTATCCGAAATAGAGCAAATCAAGAAATTCATAGCGTCTTTTGGATTCGAAGGTGTAAGTGATTCATCATCTAATAATAAAATATATTCAAAAAACGGTACTGTTATCGTAATACGAGAAAATACTTGTACACCAAGAGATGATACATGGGAGAAATCAAAGAATCTGTTGGTAAGGTGATGAACATGACCGAAGAGGAATCAACGCATCAATTAAAGACCATGCGACAGTTTCAGGCTTTCATTAGTTCGACATTGAAAGAAGGCGTGCTAGATACAAAGACAAAAAAACTTATTGTCGTTGAAACTGTAATCACCGCCAGATATACATTTTGTATAATGATTCATGTTGAAAAAACGTTGAAAGCAGGAGTAAAAAAGGAAGAAATCTTTGACATGGCTGTAATCGCTATCCATATAGGTGGCGGTTCGGCGATGACATAGATAGTCGAAGTACAAAAAGCATTAGATAAATTTGATACAAATGGAGTGAAATAATGAAAATATGTGTGTCATCCACAGGGAAGGATTTGAACGCAGGTGTTGATCAACGATTCGGCAGATGCCAGTATTTTTTAATCGTTGACACGGAGACAATGAACGTAAAAACTATTTCAAACGAAAGCGCCCTATCTTCAGGTGGTGCTGGTATTCAAGCAGCGCAAATCGTCACAAAAGAAGGGGTAGACACTGTGATTACAGGAAATATCGGACCAAATGCATTTCAAATCCTACAGGCAGCTGGTATAAAAGTGTTCACTGGGGCAGAAGGAACAATAGAAGATGCGATTGAGAGCTACAAGAAGGGAAACCTGCGAGAAACAGGATCAGCAAATGTAGAAAGTCATTCTGGACTGAGAGGGAGAAATTTATGAAGATATGTATTCCAACGATGGGAGAAAACGGGTTAGATGAACTTGTCGGTGAGCATTTCGGCAGAGTCCCAACCTATACGATTGTGGATCTTGATACCAATGAAGTGAAAGTTGTTCAGAACACAAGTGAGCATATGGGCGGGGTGGGATATCCGCCGGAGATTATGGCACGAGAAGGGGTCCATGTCCTCGTCTGCAGAGGGTTGGGTCGACGTGCAATTAGCATGTTTGACGAGACTGGTATCGAAGTGTATATTGGTGCATCGGGAACGGTGAAAGATGCAGTGTCTGCTTTCCAGCAAGGGCGTCTTCAAAAAGCAGGAATTGGTGATGCTTGCGGACAACATGCGTTTCGTGATCAGCATCATCATGAACATCACAATGGTCATTAGCAATAGAAAACAACGTAGAGATTGAAATAGTTGTTAACCAAGAAAAAAAACAGGTAAAGAGACGGAGGAGTTTTCTATGACGATTTATGAATTCGAAGACAAGAAACCACGTATAGGGAAAGGTACCTTTATTTTTCCATCAGCAGACATAATTGGAGATGTTACTATTGGAGAAAACTGTTACGTGGGACCTGGCGCGCGTATCCGTGCAGACTATGGATCCATACGAATCGGCAATGACACTGCTGTTGAAGAAAACGTAGTTATCCATGCCAGACCCAATGAAGAAACCATCATTGGTAATTCAGTGACGATTGGACATGGCGCTATTCTTCACAATGCCACAATTCATGATTGGGCGGTTATCGGCATGGGTGCCATCGTCAGCGACTACGCAGAGATCGGGGAATGGGGGGTTGTTGCTGAAGGAGCTGTGGTCAAAAACAAGACAAAAATCCCGAAAAAAGCAATCGCGGTGGGGGTACCAGCAAAAATTGTCGCGGAAATCACCCCTGAATACACAAAGCAGTGGACAGAATATAAGAAGATTTATACCGATCTTGCCAGAAAACGGTTTCCTTCTTCTCTTAAAGAGGTGGATTTGTTGGAGCTGAAGGAGAAATGATCCTCTCAGTTGCAAGCGGGAAAGGTGGAACAGGAAAGACAACCGTGGCTACAAACATAGCGTTAAGCATAGGAAATGCCCAGTTCCTTGATTGTGATGTTGAAGAACCCAATGCAAACATCTTTTTGCATGCAAACATCACGGAACAGGAGGACATCTTTGTAAGTATCCCGGAGATAGACCCCAAGAAATGCGATTACTGTGGGAAGTGTTCTGAGTTCTGTGCCTATAACGCGTTAGCGGTCGTCCGCTCAACTGTTCTTGTTTTCCCTGAGTTGTGTCATTCATGTGGTGGCTGTGAGCTTGTATGCCCAAAGGATGCAATTACATGGAAAGAACGCGTTATCGGAAGAATCGAGCATGGACAGACGAAGGGTATCGATTTTTATCATGGGATTTTAAATCTAGGAGAAGCACAGGCCATCCCGGTCATCAAAGCCCTGAAAAGAAAAATTGACAAAAACAAGGATGTAATCCTTGATGTGCCTCCGGGCACTTCTTGTCCCGTTATCGAGTCAATCACTGGTTCGGATTATTGTATCCTTGTCACTGAGCCAACCCCATTTGGCCTTCATGATCTCAAACTCGCTGTTGAGGTAGTACGACATCTGTCTATTCCGTTTGGTGTTGTTATCAATCGTGATGGTATCGGTGATGAGCGCGTGGAGATGTATTGTCAAAAAGAAAACATCCCTGTTCTTTTAAAAATCCCTGAACGGAAAAAGATTGCTCTTCTGTATTCAAAGGGGATTGCTCTTGTAAAGGAAGCGTATGAGTGGCATGAGATGTTTGGCCTTATGTTTAACCGCATCCGAGAGGAGGTAAAGAAATGAAAGAACTGACCGTAATTAGCGGGAAGGGTGGCACAGGGAAAACATCGATTACCGCAGCGTTTGCCGCGCTTGCGAAAGACGCTGTTTTTGCAGATTGTGATGTTGATGCTGCTGATCTTCATCTCATTCTGAAACCAACGATTAAAAAAACAATGAAGTTCCCTGGTCTAAAGATAGCGTCGATAGATAAAACTCTCTGCATTGACTGCAAAAAATGCCATGATTCCTGTCGTTTTCATGCGATTGGTGAAGACATACAGCTCATTAGAGAATCATGTGAAGGCTGTGGTGTGTGTGCATATGTTTGTCCTGTGAATGCTATTACGATGGTTGACAGAGATTCAGGTTTTGCGTATCTTTCTGAGACACGATTTGGGCCCATGGCTCATGCAGTGTTACATACCGCTGAGGAGGCGTCTGGTAAGCTGGTTACTGTGGTAAGGAATAATGCAAGCGATCTCGCGAAACAACAGAAGAAAAATCTTATTATTATCGATGGTCCTCCCGGTATTGGATGTCCGGTGATTTCTTCGATCACTGGTGTTGATCTTGTGTTGATTGTCACAGAGCCTACCCTTACAGCCATTCATGATTTTGAACGTATCTTTGGTGTCGCACAGCATTTCCACACCCCTGCTGTGGTGTGTATCAATAAAGCGACAATCAATCCTGAGAATACCTCAAAGATTGAGCAGTATTGTAAAAAAAATACTATTATGATTGTCGGTAAACTTCCTTATGACACGACGATAACCAAGGCCATGATTCATGAACAAAGCATTATTGAGTTCTCAGATGGAATACTTACGCAAAAAATTCGTGACATGTGGAGTAAAATCCTGGAGGTTTTAAACGCAAATGGTTGAAAACGAGTTAGAAGAGACAATAAAGGAGCTTCAGAAAAAAATAGAATATGATGAAGAACAAACATATTCAAAAACAGTAATCCGAGAGTATCGCAATCCAACCTATTTTGGGGTTCTTAAGCAACCAGATGCAGTAGGAATACTCAAAGGTCCCTGTGGCGATACCATGAAAATATACTTAAAAATAAATAGGAGAATCATAGAGGATGGAAGGTTTTGGACCGATGGTTGCGGTGCGACACTTGCTTCAGGGAATATGCTAATAAAGATGATTAAAGGAAAGTCATTACAGCAAGCAAATACCATAACTAACACTAAGCTTATTGATGCTTTGGAAAGTCTCCCACCGCAACATCATCATTGTGCTCTTCTTGCCGTAAATACCTTACATACGGCTATTCAAAACTATCAACAAACTGGAGGAAAACATGGGAAACTGTAGTGAATGTGGCAAGAAACTACGAGTTTTCGAAGGCTACACACATCCGTTGCAAGGAAAAAAATACGTGGTTTGTAGAAACTGCTTTGATATTATAACGAAAAGTATAGAATTTTACAATAAATGTTTGTTTGAAGGGAGAGAAAATCACAAAAAAGAATGTTTTTTCTGGGATAAAGAAAAAAACAGATGTAGAAATGAAGAATATTTTAAAAAAAAGAATAAAAAGGAAAAGAATGACGAACGTGTATCTTAAAAAAGAATGAAAAAAATGTTATTAAGATTCATTTGTAACTGACGTAAAGGATGCAGTGACCACTCTCATGAAAAAACAAGATAGGTGAAAGAAAAAAATGAAATTAACGATAGTATATGACAATGAAATATTCGCGCAAGGGATTGGCTTACAATCTGACTGGGGGTTTGCGTGTCAGGTTAAAACATTGGAAGATACTATTCTTTTTGATACCGGTACGGATGGGAAAATCCTTCTCAATAATATGTCCAAGCTACATCTGGATCCCCATGAACTAAAAAAAATTGTAATCTCACATGAACACGAAGATCATAACGGCGGATTGCCTTTATTATCACCTTTTTTAACGGATGGCGACGTCTATCGACTAAAACCAGATCTATCATATGATGGTCACCGTAGTATTTGTGTTGAAAAACCACAAGAAATCTCTGAAAACATTTGGACGACAGGGCGATTAAAAGGACCAATTGATGAACAATCCTTGGTAGTAAAAGGAAAAAATGGTTGGTATGTGTTAACCGGTTGTTCTCACCCTGGTGTTGAAACGATTTTGCATGCTGCACAACAGGTTGGACACGTTGTCGGTATCATCGGTGGCTTTCATGGTTTTCATTCGTTTTCTGCCCTGGAGGAATTAGAGTGCATTTGTCCTTGCCACTGCACACGATACAAACGTGAAATAAAAACACGGTATCCACAAACGTATACCTCCTGTGGGGCGGGGCAAATAATCGAAATCTAAAAGAATAATGAGATTAGGGGATACATACATGCTAAAAGAATCATATGCCGCACAGCTAAAAACTCTTCCTACGGATGCAATCAAAATAGCGGTTGGGTACCCAAGCATATTTTCTCCATCAGATACGTTATTAAAGCAATTCAATGAGATAAAAAGTACGCTAATGAAAAAAGGGATGGCTGAACCAGAGGCAAGAAAAAGAGCATGGGAACAAACCGATTTCGAGAAAAGATACAGAAAAGAAATAACCTCCAAACCTGACGTGATGAACAAATTAAAAGAAATTAAAATGCTTGCTGAAAGAAACGACGTGTTCCTTTATTGCTACTGTGGAAAAAAGCCGTGTCACCGTTTTCTTCTTATGGATCTGATTCAACATTTGGAGAAATAATAGAAAAAAAAACTACGATAGTATGCGAAAGGAAAACGACGCTAAAAAATATGTACAATTTTACAGTACTCCGCTTGGTAAATCAATATTACAGCGAGAAACACGATTTGTTAGTGAAAAACTACAAGGCTGCAGAAAAGTATTAAGCATTGGCTGCGGCCCCGCGTTATTGGAGGCAAGACTTCAAAGGCTTCACCCAGACATGATGATTATTGGCCTGGATATTTCCAAAGAGACGGTTACCCAGGCCCCCCAAGGGATTTCTGTCGTGTTGCGGGATGCAGAGCATCTTGAATTTCAGGATAATAGTTTTGATGCTGTACTCTTTGTTACCTCCTTAGAATTTATCCAAACGCCCAAAGCGATACAGGAAACCTTCCGGGTCCTCAAAGCAAAGGGATTACTTCTTGTCCTTATGCTTAACCCAAATTCACGGTATTTTCAAGAGAAATATAGCGGTACCACTTCTTATATACGGAAAAACATAAAGCATACGAACATCAACAGAATTCAAAAAGGTATCGCTCAGTATTTCATCATTACAAATACGCAATATTTCCTAGGAATAGAAGAACAAGATATCATTGATACGGATAATCAACGTAGTGCTAGTCTTCATGTGTTACGGGGAGAAAGACTATGCTAGAGGATGTGAATCGGATAGCGTTTGGTCCTGTCCCCTCGCGACGCTTGGGACAAAGCATTGGAATAAACAATATCCCGCCAAAAATCTGTACATATTCCTGTATATACTGTCAACTAGGAAAAACATACACAATACAGAGTAATCGTCAATCATTTTATGAAACGAAAGAAATCTTAGCAGCCGTACAACAAAAAATTCAAAGAACAAAAGAAAAAAAGGAAACGACCAATTATCTCACTTTTGTTGCTGATGGCGAACCTACAATGGATAGCAACCTCGGTGAAGAAATCGAACTGCTTAAAGCTCTGGGAATACAAATTGCAGTTATTACAAACTCATCTTTGATTTGGAAAAAAGATGTTCGAGATGATTTATTGAAAGCCGACTGGGTTTCTCTCAAGGTTGACACTGTCGACCAAGAAATCTGGCGTCATATCAATAGGCCTCACCGATCCTTACAGCTGAGAGATATTTTAGAGGGGATTGTAGAGTTCTCGAGTTGCTTTACAGGCGATCTAGTGACTGAAACAATGCTTCTTCAGGATGTGAATGATGAGATTGACGGATTGGAAAAAATCGCTCGGTTCCTGGCAGAATTATCAACAAAAAAGAGCTATATTTCCATTCCGATTAGGCCACCTGCAGAAACATGGGTGAAATCTGCTGATGCACACGCGCTGACTAATGCGTTTCAAATTTTCAAAGAAAAAGGAATCGAAGTAGAATATCTTATTGGTTATGAAGGAAACACATTTGCTTTTTCAGGAGACGTCGAAGAGGATATACTCAGTATCATGTCTGTACATCCTATCCGCGAGGATGGCGTGAAAGAATTCTTGTTGAAAGCCAACGCAAGTTGGGATGTTATTAAAAATCTTCTTGATCAAAAAAAAGTGATACAAACAGAATATAACGGTAAGAAGTTTTATATGAGGACATTACCAAAAATACCTAATGATACAACAAAAAATCGTATAAAAACACATGATGCAGAAAATTGTGATTCAAGATGATCAAACGAAAAACAACGGAGGAGTACATAGAAACCATTTTCGTTCTTCAAAATAGAAATGGCTACGCAAAGACCGGGAAAATATCTAAAGAGATGGGCATACGACCATCATCGGTCACAGAAATGTTACAGAAGCTCAAAGAAGAAAGGTATATCCAATACAAGCCGTACGAAGGCGCAACCCTCACAGAATCTGGAAAAAAACTCGCACGTGAGTTGATGAAAAAACATAAAATCATCGCAGATTTTTTGGAGATTATCGGCGTCGAAAGAGAATTAGCAGAAGCTGATGCCTGCCAAATTGAACATCATGTGACTATTAAAACACTGCAACGATTAGGCAAATTTGTGGAGTTTATCAACAATGCCCCTCATGAGCCAAAATGGATAGAGCATTTTAACTATTATGTTCTGACTGGGAAAAGAAAGCAATGCAACTTTTATGACGAAATAACAAAATATCAACATGTATTGAAAAAATAAATGGGATATATGATGTCATATGGTTCCACAAAGAATATTCTTTACAAAAGGAGTAGGCCGACTCAAGCAAAAGTTACAATCATTTGAATTAGCACTTCGCAATGCAGGAATGGAGAAATGTAACATTGTGGCTGTCTCCAGCATTATTCCACCTAATTGTACAATAACTCCCAGAGCGAAAGCAATGCAAGACTTAAAACCCGGGCAAATAACCTACTGTATTATGGCACGAAATTGCGCCAATGAACCAAATCGCTTAGTTGGAGCTGCAATCGGGGTAGCACTGCCTAAAAAACCCAACTCCCACGGTTACATATCTGAGCATCACTGTTTCGGCGTCACCAGCAAAAAACTCCAAGACTATACGGAAGATCTTGCTGCAACCATGCTTGCGACCACGCTTGGCTTGGAGTTCGACCCAAATAAAGCATGGGATAAACGGAAGCAGGAATATAAGATGAGCGGGCAAATCGTCCGGACACAGAGTGTCGCCCAGACTGCAGAAGGAGATAAAAACGGGTTGTGGACTACGGTGATAGCGGTAGCGATCTTTTGTGAGAATTGAAAGGTGAGTTAGTTGTTTACAAATGAAGTATTAAAGAGATTTAAGAACCCGAAAAACGCAGGCGATCTTAAGACATTCAACGGATTTGGAAACGCAGGGGACCCAGGATGCTCGGATGTTGTTGAAATAAAGATACAATGTGAGAACGGCAAGATAAAACACGCCAAATTTAAAGTCTTTGGCTGCCCTGGGGCGGTATCGACAACCGATGTCTTCATCGATATGATAAAAGGAAAAACCATAAAGGACGCATTGTGTATAAAAGAAGAAGATATCGCACGTGCGTTAGGAGGACTGCCTGTTGGATCTATGCATTGTACGCATCTTCCTCTGGAGGCGTTTCGGAAAGCAATAGATAATTTTGAACATTCTAGAAGCAAATAAACATTAAATAAAAACCAAAATTGTTTAGGTGAACCGACCATCATCGTTGGCTACTGGAAGCTTATTGATATTCTTTGTAAGCCATCCTATTTTCTTGGCATCTCGTGTATCAAACTCTGGCACATAGGGTTTGATGTCCAACAGTGGTGTTCCATCAACAATATCTAGGTCCTCAACATGAAGGATATTCTTGTTGATGTTGATGAGTCGTACAATCGATATCCCAATTGGGTTTGGTCGATTAGGGCTGCGGATCGCAAAAATACCATGAGGTGTATCATCCATAAAAGGTGTTGATAGCAAGGATGCTGTTTTTGAAAAATGAAAGTGATACAATAAAATAATGTGAGAAAACCCTTCGATATCCTGCAAGCCCTTTTCATATTCTGGGAAAACCTCCACTGTTGCCTTGATGCCTTTTCCACTTATGGGTTGTATCGGTGTCCCTTTTGGCTCTTTGAACGGAGAATGAATAATACCTATAGGTTTGTATCGTATTTCTTTCATATTATCTAAGAACTGTATTTTACTTCCAGTGGTGCATCACTCTGATGTACTGCATTGAAAAAATTATGATGTGAGTTCTTCTACCTCTTTTTTACCTTCTTCTAATGCGTCACTTTGTTCTTTGTCAAATGTAAGAAGAAGCGTTTGAAATTCACCAACATGCTCTTTTTCTTCTTTCGCAACATCCAATAACACGGTCTTGATGTGCTTGTGTTTCGCTAGTGCTGCCATCTCTTCATAGAGGTTGATGGCGTCAAGTTCCGCAATAATAGCGACACGTAATATTTCTTTGTCTATATCTTCTGGTTTTATTTTCAGTAAGTCAATTGGTATTTTCGATAACATAGAGGTCTTGTCTCCTTTATCTCATATCAGAAATGAACCTGATAATAATAAGGTTAACTGTAGAATTGCTATGTAGTTTACTACGGTTTTATTATTCCTTGCCAGTGGCTATTTGCTATTTGATGACATGTCATTGCAGGAAAAAATCAAACAGATGCTCCTGTCGGGATTCGAACCCGAGTCGAAGCCTCGAAAGGGCTTCATGATTGGCCGCTACACCACAGGAGCAGGTTTTTTTATCGAAGTATAGCCCCGAGAGGAGTCGAACCTCTGTCGCTGGCTCCAAAGGCCAGAATGATTGACCACTACACTACGGGGCTAACTATCAGTTTCAGTGTAATGGGTCCGGGATGAGGATTATCGTATATAATGTTTTCACGTTTGTGAAACCTTATATCATACAAATGAGTTTACCTCTGATGAGGTGTGCTCGTTGGTAGATATACAGCTTGTTAATAAAGTCTCTGATAAACTAAAAAAACAACACAGCACTGTCGCAACCGCTGAATCATGCACGGGGGGCTTTCTTGCGCATACGTTAACCAACGTTTCTGGAAGCTCTGCGTATTTCGATTGCGGTGTTATCACCTACAGTAATACAGCAAAAAATAAGTTGCTTGGTGTCCCCGAAGAGCTTTTAAAAAAGCATGGTGCGGTAAGTAAAGAAGTCGCAGCAGCAATGGCACAAGCAGTTCGACAACATGCACAGGTTGAGTATGGTCTTGCAACGACTGGCATTGCTGGCCCGACTGGAGGTACAAAAGAAAAACCGGTTGGATTGGTCTACATTGCTCTTTCCACGAAGGATACGACCATTGTCAAGCAATTTCTCTTCAGCGGTGATCGACTCTCCAACAAGGAGAGTACTTGTCAAGCAGCCTTAGAATTGCTTTTGGAACAGCTATTGACGAAAAAGAGTTGAAAACATGTTATCGATTGACGGTTCGTATGGTGAAGGGGGCGGACAGATCGTCCGTACCGCGGTTGCATTATCTGTTCTTACCAGGCAGCCTATTGAGATATTTGATATCAGGGCAGGACGTCCTAATCCAGGATTACGCCCGCAACATTACACTGCGCTTTCGTGCATACGGGAGATCTGTGATGCGGATGTAGACGGCTTGTGTGTTCATTCAACGACCTTGAGATTTACCCCTCATGACATCAAACCAGGGACGTATCGCTTTGATGTTGGTACCGCAGGCAGTATGACGCTGGTGTTTCAAGCATGTCTCCTTAGCGCGTTTCACACGCCAGCGCCACTTACGATACAGCTGCGTGGCGGGACTGATGTTCGTTGGGCTCCCTCATGGGATTATTTCGTTCATGTCTTCATTCCGTTGGTTTCAGGTATTGGGGTGAAAACTGAAATCACATTGGTCAAACGCGGCTATTACCCAACTGGTGGGGGCGAAGCGACCCTTACGGTCCACCCCATCGAAAAACTGTTTGTATTTTCTGCAGACGAACCACAGAACTTCACCGATATGAATGGGATCATTCATCGTGCGAACCTTCCAGACCATATCAGCACACGCATGAAACATGCGGCGATAAAGACTGCGATGAAGCAGAATCTCCGGGCGACGATCCAGGTGGATGCAGCTCCTTCTTCATCATCTGGCACCGGAATAACATTATGGTCTTCAGCAGGACCAACAGTTCTTGGATCCGCGGTCCTTGGGGAGAAAACCGTCTCTGCAGAGATGGTGGGGGAAACTGCGGCAAACCAGCTTCTTCAGGAAATAAAAAGTGGTGCTACCGTTGACCGATATGCGATTGACCAGATACTCCCGTACTTTGTTCTCGCACCGAAGGGCTCTGCGTGTCTCATCAGGGAGATCAGTAATCATACCAAGACAAATATGTGGTTAATCAAACAGTTTTTGCCTGTGGATTTTAAAGTAACATCACAACAGGACGTTCTCTTACTTCAGGTCAAATGATACACAATGAAACCTGGAAAAAAGAGCGTGTTTCATATACTCTTCATCAAAGAAAATAGGATTGTTGCCTGTGGCGGATTATCGGCGAATAATAACAACTCTGATGGAAAAGACGTTTATCGGTGCTTTCTTTTCTGAGTGATATCTACGAGTATTTGAAATGAGTACTGTCGCTGCGTTTCTTGCGCGTTTTAGGAGGCAAATCCAGGCCGATAAACCAAAAGTTCGCAGGGAACTTGAGCAAAGAGGAATTTTTATTTTTGATTTCATATCTGGATGGCGTGTAGTTCTGGATTGAATCAATTACATTTATTTATAAATTTGAATAAATTATAGCATAAGGACAGAAAAATATGTACGAAAGGAACCGAAAACGTATACTTCTCGTTGTTTTTTTTCCCTTTTACCCAATTTTTCCTCGACCAAATCGGGATGCAAAAAGGGTCGGATAGCGATAATCTCCCCCCGAGTCAATTTTATAAAAAAATTTATATACTTACTAGTTCAATATAAGTCTAAGGTTTGATGATGGGGGGCGATCCCTATTTTTCCCATCTCTCCTCACCACCTCCTCCCGGCCTCCCCATCTTCACCTTAAACCACATATACTGCTTCAGACTATGATTTATCAGATAAGTTTATATTCCCTTTTTTATCTATATATCCGTACAAACACCAGAGGGAGCTACATGAAAAAAAATTTTATATTAATACATATCACCTGCATTAGTGTAGTCGTTTTTCTCACCACACTCCTCATAGAGCCCTGCTGTCAGGGTATCAAGCAACATGAACCTCAATTAAAACCCCTTGATCCACCAACACCGCCGCTACAACCACCTGACGGCCCAGGTGGATCGAATTATACACATCATGGCGTACGGCACTCTCGCTACGGGTATGGCGCCAAAGGATTTTGGATATTCGAACCAACAGACCCGACACCAGCATCAGCACCGTTAATCGTGTTCAATCATGGATGGAGCGCGATTTTTCCGTTCTATTATAAAGCCTGGATTGAACACCTGGTCAAACGGGGGAATATCGTCGTCTATCCACGCTACCAACTTGGTTTTATCATCGGTACAAGGTATGCGACCCGCAATGCGATTGATGCGGTAAAAAAAGCAATCGACCTGCTTCAAGATGGGACCCATGTCGCACCAAACCTTGAACACTTCGCAATCGTCGGTCATTCGCTTGGTGGAGGCATCACCGCAGAGATGGCGGCCCTTGCTCTTGAAGAAGGACTTCCATTGCCTCGGGCAGTCATGCCAGTGCAACCATTCGTTCGTCCTGACACCATGATGAAGGATTTCCAGGGTATTCCTGCAACTACGTTTCTGTTGGTCGTCGTCGGGGAGGACGATCACGTCGTAGGGAATTATTCAGGGAAACTGATTTTCTCCTCTGCCATAGAGGTTCCTTTTGAACAGAAGGATTTTATCATCCAGCGGACCGACCGATATGGAGCTCCCTCGCTTGTCGCAGATCATATAGCTCCGATATGCATTCCAAATGATTCCTCCGTCAATGCCATGGATTTTTATTCTACCTGGAAGCTTTTTGATGCGCTTACGGATTACGCGTTTTATGGCATCAACCAGGAATATTGCCTTGGGGACACCCCAGAGCAACGGTTTATGGGATACTGGAGCGATGGGACGGCAGTCAAGGAACTCATTGTGACAGATACTCCTTGAAGTTCTCTTTTTTTTCTGGACTCTGTATTTTTTGCGTTTTGTCGTTTTCACGAAGTACGTTTAAATACGTTCATTGGTAACAAATAACATGCTATTGTTATACAATAGCAGGATATGAGAGAGATGGCGAAAAGGAAATATAAAACAAAAAAACCAAAAACAAAAGCAAAAACCATGTATGAAGAGGTCGTCACCGTTCAAGATGATCTCTTTGACAGATGCGTACGAAAAGGACTCATAGAAAAAACATCCTGCGGCTACTACTTCACCCCGGAGTTCTTCGAAACACTTCAAATCTACGATGATGACTAAAGAAAAAAGGAGCCGTCACTTCTTTTTTCTCATACAAATCTGTCTTATTGTTTTTTCCTCTGTTGTAATTTTTCCCGTGTATACGGCAACAGACCACCTGCATCACGGATAGCAAGGATCTCTTTAGGAAGCCTGGGAAACGAAAACGTACTTGAACCAACCGAGATCGTCCCTTTGGAGACATTAAGCCACACCTGATCACCGTGCTTGTATGAACTCACCGCTTCAGGACATTCAATCAACAACAGACCCTGGTTGATAGCGGACCGATAAAAGATTCGCGCAAAGCTTTCTGCGACAACCGCAATAATCCCCACCGCTCGCAGTCCAACAACCGGTTGCTCACGTGAACTCCCACACCCAAAATTCTTCCCAGCGAAGATCAAATCCCCCTCTCTAACGTTCTTGGCAAACGACGGGTCTAAATCCTCAAGCAGATGTGGTTTAATCTCTTCAACACTATTACACGTATAGGTGTATTTTCCTGGAAACAGCATGTCCGTGTTAATGTTATCCCCATACTTCCAGACCGTCATTTCCGCATCATCCTCCTAGGATCCGTAATCCTCCCATACAAAGCGGACACAGCCACCGTTGCTGGGCTTGCCAGATAGATCTCTGCATCACTGCACCCCATCCGACCCTTGAAATTCCTATTTGACGTGCTCAGACATCGCTCACCAGGGGCAAGCACCCCCTGATGTGCCCCTAAACACGGACCACAACCGGGAGGGAGAATGACACCTCCCGCCTCTAAAAAAACACTGATAAGACCTTTTTTCAATGACTCAAGATACACCGAACGAGACGAAGGAAGAATTAGCAACCGCACATTTCGATGCACGTTCTTTCCCTTCAAAATCTTAGCGGCGATCTCAAAATCAGAGACTCTCCCATTTGTACACGTACCAAGCAGACATTGCTGTATTTCCACTCCAGCGACTTCCTTTATCGGCTTTATGCTATCAACACCATGGGGGACGGCAACGACCGGTTCGATATCAGAAAGAGAATAGGTACGTTCTTTCTCATAGGTCGCATCGGTATCAGGATGCACAGGCGTATATTTTGATTTTGAAACACCAATCGATGTGAGGAACTGCATGGTCACACCATCAACCGGGAACATTGCATTTTTCGCTCCCATCTCCACACCCATATTCGCTATTGTGAACCGCTCATCAACAGAGAACCGTGCTATGCTCCCATGGAATTCCACAGAACAATAATCCGCACCTGATGCAGTCATATCTCCGATGATCGAAAGGATCACATCCTTTGCAGTCACCCATCGATGCAACTGCCCTTTCAGGGTAATCTTGATACTCTGCGGGACTTTCAGCCATGTTTCACCGGTCAGCAATAACGCTGCGGCTTCGGTCCGGTCAATCCCTGAGGAGAACGCACCAACCGCACCATACGAGCAGGTATGGGAGTCGCTCCCAAGCAGAAGGGTCCCAGGCAGCGCTAACCCTTTTTCTATGATGATCTGATGACAGACCCCGTACCCAACGTCAAAAAAATGTTGTATCTTATACGTCCTGACAAACTCCCGGATCTGTTTATGCTGCAGCGCATTTTTTTCACCAGCTGCGGGGATGACATGGTCAAGCACAATAACAGGAAGATTTTTCTTAAAGACACCATAGTGCTGCAATTCTCCTTTGATTTTTGAAATGATCGGGGCCGCGTTGTCATGCATCAGCAGATGATTTGGTTTCACGGTCACAATCTGACCGGGTTCGACCTTTTTTTCACCAGCGTATTTCGCAAGAATTTTCTCTGCAAATGTCATAGTCATGGTTTCTTACCTTCCCAACAGACCACCGCGGAGATAGATTTCTGTTTGTGCCTTGGAAAACGGTGTAGCTTGAAATGTTTTTCCCTGGGTCTTGTCCGTTATCACGCCGGTGATAAAATCAATGGCGAGACGGTCGTTGTCCTGAAGCTTTTTGGTGATATCATTAGCGGTTAGGATAGGCATGCCGCTGTTGATTGCGTTTCGCTCGTAGATAGCACCGAACGACTCAGCGACAATCACACTGATTCCCAGTGCTTTGAAGCAATCAACTGCCTGCTGCCGGGAGCTGCCACACCCAAAGTTCTTGCCGACTACGACGATATCTCCTGGCATTGCTTGTGCCGCGAACTGTTCGTATCCTTTCAAGTTCCCAAACGTAAACTGTCCCATCTCTGCCAGATTCGTGATTGCAAGATGGCGGTTATGATAGATCATATCGGTGTCGATGTTATCTTTTCTAATAAGCCAGGCTCTCCCTTCGACCATCAATGGAGCCATGGGTTTTTCTTTCTTCTGTTCTACGATGGGTTTCACCAGGGTTGCTTCTATTTTCACTGCAGATGGCTTCTTTGGGATTGCATCAACCGTCGTAATGTATCCAGCGACCAACGATGCAGCAACGGTTTGCGGTGATGCAAGGTAAATGTCACCTTTGCCTTGTTTCCCAGTAAAATTCCGGTTTCCCGATGAGACGGTCACCTCTCCTTTCCCAGTTTGGCCAATCTGTCCAGCGGCACACCCTGCGCATCCTGCAGACCCAACCAACGCACCTGCGTCCTTGAAAACCTTTATCAATCCTTCCTTAAGGCAAGAGTTCCAAATCGTATCAGTTGCAGGAACAATCTTTAGAACTCTCCCTGGCGCGATTGTTTTATCCTTCAAAATCGCGGCAGCTGCTCGCATATCCTCCAGGCGGCCGTTGGTGCAGGACCCGATGAACCCAGAGTCAACGGTAACGCCGCGTATTTCTGCGACCTGGACAACGTCCTCAGGATGACCCGGCCGTGAAATCTGCGGGGGAAGGTCTGATATATCGATTTCCACGCTTTGTTCATAGTGAGCATCATCATCGGCATGGATTGGTTTTACTGTGATTCCAAATGCTTTTCGGTAATACTCCATGATTTTCTCGTTGGTGGGGAAAAAAATGATGATCCCACCCATCTCCGTTGCCATCGACGCTATGGTGACCCGTCCGTCCAATGACAATGAATCAACGTATTCGCCATACAGCTCAGCAGCATACCCTAAGAGTCCGTTCGCGCCCAACTCTTTGTTCATACGTAATACAACGTCTTTGGGTGTTGTTATGCTGGAGGGTCTTCCTTTCAGAATGATTTTTATGGACGGAGGCACTTTAAACCAGATTTTGCCATATGCAAACGCATGTGCAATATCGATGTCTCCCATTCCTTGACCAAACGCTCCAATGGCGCCAAGAATGTTGGCATGGGAATCCGTTGATACGAACGTGTCCCCCGGGAACACCAGTCCTTCTTCGAAAGCAAGATGGGTGCCAATACCAGTGTTGATGTCGTAGACCTTCATACCATGTTTTCGTGCAAACACCCGACAGATCTGCTGATTCTCCGCGTATTTCTGGTCACACCCACCAGGGTTACAATCAAAGGTAAAAAACGTATGCTTTGGATCATGAATAGAGAGGTTGTGTTCCTTAAGATGTTTAACGACGTTTGCCCCTCCAAAGTCACGAGCGACTCGCACATCAATAGTGACATCGATGATATCGCCAATCTGTGCCGTGTTGTTCGAATGTGTTTCAAATATTTTTTGGATAATGGTTTTTCCCATACTTTTTGGCTCTCCCGTAACCGTTTTTCTTCTCTCTGGTTTCCTGATGGTATAACGCATCAGTTGAGAGTATGAAAACATTGTGGTTTGTTCCCTATTCATCCATCATACACATAGGCTACCCGGAAGGCCTCGTTGTTTCAGAAGGCGTCCACCACAAGTTCTTGAGATACTGCGGAGTTGTTCATTCCTATACTATACTTATATTGCCTGATGGGTGATTCGGCGCCTCCATAGAAACGACCTTTGCAGTCCCCGTATAAAAAAGTATTTATAGGGGGTCATACTAAGTATATATATAATAGAAGGGAAAAGAACCATTTAGGAAGAGGTGTATGGATTACGAAAAAAATGGTAGTGGTAATTGTAATACTAATGACATGTTTCAGCATGTCAGGTATTGGTGCCGCTTTAGCACATTTTTCAAACCAAAATGAAACAACAATGGATAAGCCCACTTGCATAGACGATAAAACAACAACGACAGAAACAATGGATATTCTAAAGACATCACTTTATTCCTATCTTAATACAAACGAAAACCCCTTTCTAACCTCTGAAGAATCCGTTCAAAGTTCTCTGAATGCGCCATGGATTAGGCCTACCAGCACCATCTTCGAATGGTGGGTACGCGTGAAATACAATGGTGAGACATTTCAAAAACAACTGGACGTCTCCATCTATGATTTCCAACAAAAATTTCTCAAACATCCCTATTACTCAGAGGACGTCTTCTTTACTGTCGACAGCGACCCGCAGGACGACATAAAAGTATCATTCGGCTTCTACTGGGCGACGATATTAAACACCAAAACAAACGTAGAATACAAATCACTTGAATCCCTTGTACGAGTCCGACAAATCAACGGTGGGCCTTCGGACCTCTATGCTGGAATGGAAGTCTGGTCAGAGATTCATGTGAACTGGGGACTTATAAACCAGTATAGCTCAAATACAGTTCTGTCATCTCAAAGGAATTATCTTAATACCCTACCGACAACTATCCGACCCATTAACACTTGCGTGACATTTCTTAAATTATTACAACAAAAAATACGTCAAAACACGGTGATAGGATCTGTTCTTTTACAGAGAATCCTTGGAAGAAGCGTGACAAACACTCACGCCACTGTTTTCGAGGGGCAGAGTATGGAGGATCCTATAGCATCACCAGCTGACGATGATTATTTCTCTGTGGGTGTTGGGTATCGTACAGCACCTGGTGAGAGAATCCCTCTCTATACCGAAAAAAGATTTGCTTTTGCAAAGGAGGATCTTTTCAGTCCAGTCATATTCCAGCAAATCATGAAAACAGAGCCAAGTGGACTTACTCCCCTTGAGCTTGTATATGGTTTCCGCGCATATGAAGCAAGCACCAGCACCCTGAAGTACGATATCGCGTTTTCAGTAGGATTTAGCCCATTCGTCACGTTGAAAACTCAATTCATCCCTCTTGGAGGGTACATCTATTACCATTTCGATACAGAAAGTCAGTATCCCAGCCAAATACAAATTACGTATGCTTCACAAATACATACCGGGGTAGGGGATGGAGCGAGCCTCTCCCTTGTTTTCGATAAAATTGATTCAATAATGGGGCAATCAGGACAGTGGATGAGTTTCGGTCTTCGAAAGGACCCTCATGGTTTTGACTATCAGGCAAATGCGATATTTAATGTTGCAGTCATCATCGATTCGCCCTGGTTTAGTCAAAAAGTACGACTCAACGGTCTACCAAAAACCCTCTCCTATGAATGGAAAATATTCGATGACTTTGAAGTCACCTTTGTGCAAGGTGAACTTTTTTATGTTAATGTCCGTGGATACGCAGATGTAACCATGAGTAGTCCTTTGAAAGAAATCATCGTCTATTATCCGAAATTAAAAAACCCAAATGACGAAGACGTCCCGTTTCTTAAGGTAAGCGATATCCCCAGCTCTCGGAAATTGGAGGCAAAGGCCACGTTGCAGATACAAAACGGAAGCATGCTACGAGTTGATGCCGATGGCTATGTTGATCTGACGAAAAGTGGGCCGTTAGGCGACATCACCGTCTTTTATCCAAAAGCGGCACCTCAGGACCCAGATGTTGTTCTCATGAGGGTTCCTGCTGGGACTATCAACAGTCAACGAGTCAACGCTGAGGCCACCCTCTATGTCGATGCTGATAATTTTAGCAATATCCATAACTATGTCTATGGAAAAATCCAACGTCAGGCAGATTCAAATTTCAATGAATTGAATTTTTACCTCCCTAACGTAGCCATCCCAATCGTCCAAGTAACAGACATCCCTGCCAACGCCTACGCGACAGGGACCTTCTGGTGGAATCAGCTCAAGGGCTACGGGAGAGCACAACGAACATCAGCAACGCAACAGCCAGACCCTGTTCATTTCAACCTTGTGTTTGATACTCTTACCCTCTCTGATGTTTTTAGCATCGGCGACGGACATATTCAAACAGATTTCAAGATAGCGGAGAACGGATACTTTAAGTTCGACACCGCCCATGATGTCCTTGGCAACATGTTTTCCGTTGGGAATTCTGCTACGGGTAATTCACTTTCCATAGGGGCTAGTACTGTGTCGGCTCAGAATTTTCAGGCGGCATGGGGACTGAATACCACTGGCCCAGAGCCCCAACTTGAGAGTTTAGCGCTTACTGGCTCCCTAAATGCTTTTAATGATTTTACAATCGCAATCGCTCTTGATGGAGAACTTGTTGATTTTACCGGTGACTGGTGCTTTGGTGAGTCCGGTGGTTTTAGTATCGATATCCAACAGAATGCGGATATGAGGATTGACCTCATCCACCTTACGAATTACAGTGGACGACTTGATCTGAATGGATATGTTGTGTTAAGCAACACACTCCATTACGACATGAGCTGGAAATGGAAGCAAGGCACAAGCCTTGAGGACCCCGGGTACTTTAAGATCAACGAAGGCACCAACCAGCCTAACCTCAAAGAGATTGCTTTTGACTTCGTCTACAAAGACGACTCTGGTGTCGACCGCTGGGGCGCGGATATCACCTTAACGAATTTCGCCTTGTACATCTGTGTCAAATGGTACTGGCAAAACGGTTTGCATATCTGGCCTGTTATCCAAGTAAACGGTCAGCTGTATCTTGATATGTTATTGAACTATAACTGGCATCATATATGGCCGTAGGGGGAGTATAGAAAAAAGGTGTTTGATGATGGGGAAAATAAAGACCAATAAAAAAAATAAAAGGCTGGTCGTTGCCGTTATTCTCGGCATGCTATTGATGGTGATGTCCGCAGTCCAGGCACTTGTACAAATCGATACAATGCCTGGTTCTCATCGCATCGCTGGACTTTTGTCCACAGAACCGCTGCCGCTTCTTGAAGATAGCTACTATACATGGGAGGATTTGTTCAATGACCAAACCAAGGTTGATCCGACAATGTCGTTGAATTATGAAATCGCTGGCGGTGTCGCTAAGATGAAGGACACCTATCCCCTCTGGACTGACCCTGCCTGGACACGCATGAAACAAATAACGATAACCAATAATGCGGGTCAGGTGCTGAATAATTACGCACTTCATCTGTCACTCTCCTATGATTCCGATATGAGGCCTGACTATGGGGATATACGGTTCAAACATGACAATAGCGGCAATGTGTTTTGTGATTACTGGGTTGAAAGCTTTGATACAAACACTGCACATGTCTGGGTGAAAATCCCATTCACCCCGACAGGCACTAGTCGGATGTATCTTTTCTACGGCAATCCATCTGCCACAAGTCAAAGCAATTTCTATACTGTTTTTACGGTTTGGGATGAACACTGGGCAAACGATGAACAAATCTCCTACCATGGGAACAACGAAGGAGCATGGGATACCGATGTGTGTTTTGGCAACAATGAATTTCTTGTTCTTTGGGAGGAAGGACAACCATGGTACCCTCCATACACCTGGGGGTTCAAACAGGAAATCAGGGCATCTATGTATGATTTGAATGGAAACAGGGTGGTTTTTGACCAATTGGTCTATCAAGATAGTACATTGTACTTCAGGAATGAAAACCCATCCGCCGCGTACGGAGCAGGGAAGTTCTTTGTCGCCTGGGAGCATTATGACTCTGTGGCAAATCCCGATGCCACCACCATAGATATCAAGGCTCGGACCGTTATGAGAAACGGAAATCTATTACAGCTAGGCTCCGTCGTCACGGTCTGTAGTGCAGCGGATTGCCAGGCGGACCCTCACGTGCAATATGATTCAGTGAACAATCGGTTCTGCATCGTCTGGGAGGATGCACGCAGCGGTCAGAGTAATTATAACATCTATGGACGGTTATACGATACCAACGGCAACCCAATTGGCGTGGAAAAAAACATATGCACGGCTGCGAACAGCCAATGTGAACCCTGGGTCGCCTTTGATCCAAATCATCAACAGTTTATGATCGTCTGGGAGGAGGGCCTTACAGCGGACAACGGACCTTTTAGTATTAAAGCAGGGCTCTTTGATAGAAACCTTACTCAGATAGGCAACACTCTTACGATTGCGACCGGCAGCTCAAGTGTTGATTATAATTTCCCCTGTGTTGAGTTTTCACCATCCACCAACCGGTATCTTATCACCTATAACAGTGGTGACATCAGCGCCGGTGATTGGTGGGGGAACATCTATGGCACGATCTATGATGATGCTGGAACGGTTGTTGTCCCACCGTTCCAAATTCGATCCGGGGAGTTTATCAGGACGGATATCGTCCCGTATCTGTCGTCATCGTTTTTTGTCTCATTCAACAGCAAAGGAGCGACAAGTGACTCTGGTCTTATCTGGGGAAAGCTGGTTTCCTCTGATGGAGTGGTCTTCACCGGTGACATCCAATTGTCCGCAAGTACCTCCGCGGAAGCCGATTGGGGTAATGTGGCGGCTGGAAACGGGAAAATCTTTGTTGCATGGGAAGACATTCGGATCTACTATCCGTATCCATGGAATGACATGCCAGATGCATATGGGAACATCTGGCAGTTGAACATCCCTAGTGGCTCTGAGATGACCTATGTCATCGGTGAAGAAAAAGTCCTAATACTTACGGCTCACGTGACCTCTATACTCATCAACCCGGAAAATCTGCTCGCGTGGGTTGATTTCTCTACTATTTTTGAAGGAACTATTACCTTTGATGTGGTGAACGCAGCAGGAGATACTGTTCTTATTCAAGGAATTAGTTCAGGGCAATCTCTTGAAATGTTAGACCCGGTCCCGATACGTCTCAGAGCTCATTTCACGAGAACGACTCCTTCGTCCACTCCAACTCTTGACAGCTGGCAGGTGCGGTATATCGGAGTTGATGAGGTTCCTCCGGTCACGGTCCTTGATAATATCTCTGGTACACAGGGTCTGGGCGGCTGGTACACCAGTCAGGGAGTGATCGTTTGGCTTGGTTCGTATGATCTTCCTCATGGCACCGGAAGTGGTGTTAATCATACGTACTACACATTGAATGATGGTTCAACGATTGAATATAACAAAGCAAGCGGCATCTCTCTTGTGGTTTCTCAGCAGTCCAACTGGATGGGAATCTGGGATGTGACGTTTTGGTCTGTTGACTGTGCAGGAAACGTTGAGGATAAAACAAAACCGGAGAACACCATTCAGATAAAAATCGATGCAGAGCGTCCCTATGTTGAGATATCAGAACCTGTCGATGAACAGCAGGTTAATCTGCCGTTCTGGGTCCGGGCGAACGCCTCGGACAATGCAGTGGTTTCCCGGGTTGAATTCGATATTGAGCCCTTTGGGCAGCACCCCGGTCTGCCGTTTGTCGATACAGAGCCGCCCTATGAATGGTTCTGTAATATTTCCTATATCCGGGAGATTTCATCGGAATTGCATGGTTCTGCCGTTCTTGGGGTAAATAAGATGGTGCGTGCCAGGGTCTTTGACCAGTCTGGGCAAAGTTGGACCCATGAGGTCTGGGTGTATATTCAGAATATGGAGAGTTACGGCAAGCGATTCCTCATTGGTTTTCTCAAAGACAGGAGTATTTCTGAGTATGAGATTTCGTTTACGACTCGATGTATTTTCTCTTTGACACTTGACACATTCATTCCTCAGTTGTATCTCTCAGATGAGCGGTTTGTTATCTCCCAGTCTAATAAGTTTGGGTACATCGGACCGCTGGGAATCATCGGGTTCTTTGATACGCAAGTCGTGGAGTAATCCGTGCTCTTGGGGTCGTTTCATTCGGAGCTATTGCGTTGGTTTCATACTTTCCAAAATAGCGATGGGAAATCCGTGGTGCTACTCTAGTAATCCATCAACTCTTTTGAAAAACACTCACAGGGTGATAATCATCGTACTTTTGAGGACTATTCGATGAACTGGAGAAGTATATTGTGTGTTTTTAAAACAGTTTGCAAACACAAAATTGACAAATACTTTTATAAATCCAAATGATGTATGATAAAAACAGGTATACTTATGGGAAATAATTGTTGTGATGATACATGCCAATGTGATTGTGACTGTAGTAACATTCCAAGTGATAGAATGTGCCAGTTAACTCAACCTGTTCATAAATTTGATTTGGAGCAAGTCAAAAAATTGACTTCAAATCCTGAAT
>Ga0209164_1000478_pt1 | contig 93902 bp, 85 predicted proteins | sample MTBNYHSulfiMetaG_FD_187458 | JGI IMG/M metagenome (GOLD analysis project Ga0209164, IMG submission 187458) | Enrichment culture microbial communities from rom New York Harbor, USA that are MTBE-degrading - MTBE-NYH (New York Harbor Sulfidogenic)... | ecosystem: Environmental > Aquatic > Marine >... | reverse complement strand
AGCCGCTCCGAGGGGGTGATCCCGACGGGGCGGGACCCGGTTAAACCCTTGTTTTCAATGGGAAAGGATCTTGCTCAGGAACGCTTTGGTGCGTTCGTTCGCCGGGTGTGTGAAAAATTCGGCCGGTGTGTTTTCCTCCACCAGCTTGCCGTCGTCCATGAAAATGACGCGGTCGGCGACTTCCTTGGCAAAACCCATCTCATGGGTGACACAGACCATGGTCATTCCGTCCTTGGCGAGACCTTTCATGACATCCAGGACTTCATTGATCATTTCGGGATCCAGCGCGGAGGTCGGTTCATCGAAGAGCATGATCTTTGGGTTCATGGCCAGCCCCCGGGCGATGGCCACCCGCTGCTGCTGCCCCCCTGAAAGCTCCGAGGGATAGGCGTTGGCCTTGTCCGGGATGTTGACCTTGTTAAGGAGATCAAGGGCCGTCTCCTTCGCCTTCAGGGCATCCATGCGCCTCACAAGGCCGGGCGCCAGTGTGATATTTTCGAGGACTGTCATATGGGGGTACAGGTTGAACTGCTGGAAAACGAAGCCGACCTCGGCCCTAAGGAGGGTCAGGTTGGTCTTGGGATCGGAAAGGTCCATCCCGTCGACCACGATGCGCCCCTCCTGGATGGGTTCCAGGCGGTTGATGGTTCTGATAAGGGTGCTTTTCCCGGAGCCGCTGGGACCGCAGATAACGACCACTTCCCCCTGACGGATCTGAAGGTTGATTTTGTTGAGGACGTGGAGAGGCCCAAACCACTTGTTGACATCTACAAAAAGGATCAAGCGGGCCTCCCGGGGGAATAACTGGATCCGAGAAAGGGTTGCTGTTTCCGCTGATATTTATAGCACAATGATTGCCGGAACTGAAAGGGATTGGTGGGGGAGGGAGGCAAAACCCCGGGTTTGGGCCTGACGGATTTCCTCCCGGGAGGTTTGCGGAGCCCGGATCTTTTCAGGAGCCCGGGCATGGGGTGGAAAGGATCCGCGTATCCGGAGGGGAAAATGTCATCTCCAGATTTCGATGTCCATGGATTCGGGGGTGATATTCTCCACGAAGACGTTCAGGTCCCCGAAATCCATGGAGGCGATCTCCTCCGCCAGGTTGCCGGAGGATGTAAAGACCTCGATGGTTTGAGTGGCATCGGATGCGGAGTCTTCCAGCCGGGCCACGAACATCGATTGACCCATCAGAACGCTCATAAAATCCCGCTGGTTCATGGAGTCAGGGTTGGGATAGATCAACCGTATCGATGCCGGGGTGCGTGTGTATCCAAGAGAGTCCAGGAAACCGGCGAAGGAATCCAGGAAAACATGCACCGTTCTGCAAATGAAAACCTCATTTGCCAGGATTCTTTCCTCTTCCCTGAAGGTCCGGAAATAATCCGGATAGCTGATTTCGGCAATCAGATTGCCGACGGGGTCCAATGTTTTCAGGGGATCCCTGGCGAGATGGATGCCCCGATCGTCGACGCAGATATCCTCCTGGTTGCGTGAGAGGAGGGAAATGCCCAGCATTTCAAGGGATTTCACGACGGTATTCCGGAAAGCCTCCCTTTCGGCCAGATCCCTGGCTTTTTCCAGTTCCAGAAAAATATCGTTGTTTCCGGTGAATCCTTTCCTCCAGATCCCGGCCTCGAAAAAACCGCAAAGTGGCGCCGTTCCGGTAACCGTGATGAACTCCTGCCTGCCGGGCGGCATAGATCCGCTTTCACCATCCCGATCAACTCCGGAAAACATCTGTTCCAGGGCCAGCGTGAGATCAGCCTCTGTTGAGGGATCGAACACGGGGAAAAAGGCCCTGGTTTTTCCCTCTTCATCAAAAAGAAGAACAGCCGAGGGACCGGGGAGGCCCAGGTTCGCCGAAATTTCCCCTTTCTGGTCAAAGAGGACCGGATATGTTATCTTCCCACGGAAATTTTCAAATCGTTCCAGGAAGCGCCTTATGCGGTTGATGTCTGTCTGCGTATCCTCATTGATCGCCAGAACCTTGAGGTTTTCCTCACCGAACCTCTCCTGGAAAGCCCTCAGGGAGAGGAACCCTTCCTCGCAGGAGTGATCGTAGATGGACCAGAACCAGAGGACGGCTGGTCGGGCTTCCGTCCGGGAGGCAGGGGGATAAATGTTGTTTCCCTGGGCGTCAAGGAGAGTAAAATCCGCGGGAAGGCTCTGGATTGGCAGGTCCTCCGGATACGGGGGCTGGTTTCCGGTCTCCAGGGACAGGGCCGTTCCCGGGAAGGAAAAAAAGGTCGCGATCAGGAGTATGACAAGAGCGGATCGAACAGGCATGGAGCCTCCCTCTCGGGCGAGGATAAAAAGTCCGATTATCGGGATCAGGACCATGATATTAACACATAGCTTCCGGCTGTCCATGGGGTTGGTCCTTCTCCTGGCATGCCTGGCCGGTTCTTCGTGCATTTCCGGATCCCAGCCCCAGGTTGCGGACGGCGCCAAAAAACGCCTTTCCGTTCACGTAACAAATGTCATCGACGGGGACACAATGGTTGTCCAGGGGGGGGACCGGATCCGCTTCCTCGGGATCGATGCCCCTGAAAAGGGGGAGGAATACGCCGACAGGGCAAGGGAAAGGGTCCGGGAACTGGTCAAGGGACCCGTTGACCTTATCCTCTGCGAGGATAAGGATGATTACGGAAGATATCTCGGCGTTGTCATGGGAAAGGATCTCAACGTGAACCTGACCCTCCTCGAGGAGGGTCTCGCCAGGCCGATGCTGATCCCCCCGTGCGGAAACCCCGTCGCCATGGATGTTCTTCTCGCCTCCGGCCCGGCCCTCCTTTCGCGAAAGGGCGTCTACTCCGGGGAGTCCTTCGAGTGGGTAGACCATGAGAACGCACGGGAAAAAATCGGGCGCCAGGCCGTTGTAAGGGGACGCATCCTGAACCTGCACCGGGGAAAAGGGGCCTGGCATCTGAATTTCGGTCAGGATTACAAGACGGATTTTACGGCGGTTCTCTTTCCGGAGGGAAGAAGCCATTTCCGGAACCTGGGACTGGATCCTGCTGACCTGGTCGGACGGGAAGTCCTCGTCATCGGAAAGGTCAAGGAGTATGACGGGCCAGAGATCATCATCCAAAGGCCCGAACAGATTATTCCCCTGCAATAGGGGGAACCGGGTATTTCGCAGGAGGTTTCATTGCGCAACTTCCTTGTTTTTCTGGCTGCCTTTTTCGTGGTCGTTCTGGGGTTTTTCTTTCTTGACAGTAAAACCGCGCTGATCTTCCGGGAAAACGCGGTTGCCCCCCTGCGGATCGAGGGAAAAGGCATGGAGGCCAATGCCAAAGGGGTTCAGGAACTGGCACAGGGGCACAACGAGATCGCCATCGCGTCACTGAGGACCGCTGACCGCCTCCAGCCCGGGAATTCCGTCATCAGGAGGAATCTGAGCATCGCCCTTGCGCGGGCAGCCATGGAAAAGGAAAGAGGGGAAAAGGAAGCCATGGAGCTTCTCTATGAGTCGCTGGATCTATGGCCCCGGAACCCCGAGGGTCTTGACGGGATGTCCACCGTCCATTTCAGAAACGCCAGGTATGAGGAGGCCCTTCCGTATGCGATTAAACTGCGGGGAGTCCTCCCCGACAGGCCTGAACTGGACGCCTTTATTGCCTATCTTGAGGAAAAGGCCGAACTCGTCGAGGGTATGACGGCTGAAAAGGGGGACCGGTTCCGTCTCCTTTACAGCGGTGAGAGGAAGCTTGAATTTGAAGGGGAGATCATCGCTGTGCTCCAGACGGAAATGGACGCCCTGACCGCGTCCCTCGGGGTTTTCCCGGAGGACCCGGTGGATGTCCTTATCCTGACCGAGGATCTGGGCGAACGATCGGAGGCCTTTTTGCCCTTCGTGGAGGGCCTTTACGACGGTCAGATCAGGCTCTTCGTCGGGGACGGCATAAGGGACAGGGAGCGGTTCATAAGGACGGTCCGTCATGAGATGGTCCACGCCCTCCTTCACCACGTTTCAGGGAATATCCCCGCCTGGGTGCACGAGGGGCTCGCTCAAAAAGTCGGGGAAGAACCTTCTGAAGAGAGGATCAGGAAAGTCAGGGAATACATCAGGGCGTCCATTTCCCGGGGTTATGGCGTTGATCTGGAATCCCTCGGTCCTTCCTTCATCGAATTTGAGGAGGGGGAAAGATCGAGAGCCTATGCCGTGAGCCTCCTGTTCATGGACTGGGTCGAAAAAAAATACGGGCAGGGGGTGATTCCCCGGTTTGTTTCGGAGATTTCCACCGGAACCTCCGCCACCGCTGCCATGGTGAAGGTGACGGGAGCGCCCTTTGAGAAGATGGAGCGGTCCTTTCATGAATATCTTACGCAAGGTTCCTAGATAATGTCTTTGGTAGCCATCGTCGGCAGACCGAATGTGGGGAAATCCACGCTATTTAACCGGATCCTGGGCCGAAGGCAGGCCATCGTGGAGGATGTCCCGGGAGTTACGAGGGACCGGAATTACGGCGCCGCTTCCTGGTCAGGGAAAGAGTTCACCCTTGTCGATACCGGAGGCCTCGATCCCCTGGCCGACGAGGGCCTGTTCTCCCTTACGAAGAAGCAGGCCCTTCTGGCCGTTGACGAGGCCGATGTCCTCCTTCTGGTTCTGGATACCAGGACGGGGGCCACCAGCGTCGACCAGGAGGTAGCGGACCTCCTGCGAAAAAGCCACAAGCCCGTCCTGGTAGCGGCCAACAAGGCGGAGGGAAAGGGGGGGGAACTGGAAGCTTCCGCCTTTTTCCGCCTTGGAATGGGCAATGTGTATCCCGTCTCCGCCCTCCATGGGAGCGGGGTGGCCGAGCTTCTCGATGCCCTTGTGGTAATCCTCCCCGAGAAGGACGTGGTTTCCGAAAAGGAGCATCACATCCGGGTAGCCGTTATCGGACGCCCCAATACGGGCAAATCCACCCTGGTCAACCGTCTCCTCGGGGAGGAGAGGGTCCTGGTTTCCGATGTTCCAGGCACGACTGCGGACGCTGTGGACATAATCCTGGAGAGGGAGGGCAGGGGATACCTGCTCATCGACACGGCCGGGGTCAGGAAAAAGAGCAGGGTCCGGCAGGGGCTGGAACATTACAGCGTATTGAGGACCTTGGGCGCAGTGGAGCGATGCGACGTCAGCCTCCTGCTTCTGAGCAGTGATGAGGGTCTGGTGGACCAGGACTTGAAGATCGCCGGTCTGGTCCACGACCGCGGCAAGGGGCTCGTCCTCGGTCTGAACAAGTGGGACCTTGTCGACAAGGATCACAAGACCTTTGACCGTCTGGCCAGGGATATCAGGGAAAAGATGTTTTTTTTCGCCCACGCCCCCATCTTGTCCATTTCAGCCCTGACCGGGCAGAGGGTTGAGAGGATATTCGAGGCCATTGAAGGGGTTTTCGGGGAGGCCGGCAGGAAGATCCCAACCGGCCAGCTGAACGAGGCCATCCGCCTGGCTGTGGAGAAATTCCAGCCCCCGGTGGTTCGCGGCAGCAGGATACGGTTCTTCTATGCCACCCAGGTAGGGGTGCACCCCCCCTGCTTTGTCATTTTCACCAGCCGTCCAGGGGATATCAGGGAAAACTATGTACGCTACCTGGAGAGGTTCCTTAGGGAAACCTTCGGTTTCCAGGGCACTCCCATCCGCCTTTTCTTCCGCAGGGGAAGGGAGGAAAAGAAAGGCAAACAGGAAGGGAGAAGGTAGAATGCGTAAGGCAAAAAGAGAGAGGTTTTCTTCCCCCTTTTTCCTTCTTCCTTCTTTATTCTGATATTTTTCATGAAAGCCTACCTCGATATCGAAACCACCTTCGATGGCCGCATCAGCATCATCGGAATCCACATCCCCGGAAGGAAAATCATCCAGCTCGTCGGTAATGAGGTGACCGACCTGAATCTGGATGCTGCTCTGAAAGGGGTCGAAACGGTGGTGACTTTCAACGGAACGGCTTTTGACCTGCCCTTCATCAAAAGGTTTCTCGGGTACGATGTCCTTCAGGTTGCCGGGCACCGGGACCTTCTGAGGGACTGCCGGAATCGGGGCCTGCGCGGAGGGCTTAAAAGGATGGAAATCCTTTTCGGCATCGGACGGACGGCCTCTGTCACGGATGGAAGTCTTGCGCCGGGTCTCTGGTTTCGCTATGAGACCCATGGGGATGAGGGGGCCCGTAAGGAGCTCCTTGACTACAACCGGGAGGATTGCGTTAACCTGGAAATCCTCGAGGATGTCCTTGAAGGAATCGGAAGCGGGAGCTCTTTCGGCCCGCTCAATGGAAAGGAAGGAGGATGATCATGGATTGGGAATTCCTCAAGAGCGAATACCTGGGCAATCCCCTGCGCTCCTGGGCCATGGCCCTCGCGGTTTTCACCTTCGGCTATTTTCTGGTCGTCCTGATCCTCCGATACCTGGGTCGCAAGCTCGATTCCCTGTCTAAAAAGACCGTCACCAAACTTGACGATATGATCGCCGACCAGATCAAAAACCGGATGAGCAAGGTCTTTATCTTCTTTCTCGCCCTTTACATGGCGTCCCTGGTCCTGACGTTGCCAGGAAAACCCGCCGGTCTGATCCGTGCATCCCTTTTCCTCGCCCTGACGCTGCAGTTGGGGATATGGGGCAGCGGCATCATCAACTTTGTGGTCCAAGGCCGGGCCGCCAGGGACGGGGAAGACAGCCTTAATCTGGAGGCCTACTCGGTCCTGACCTTCATCATAAAGACCACGATGTGGGTTCTCCTGATCCTCCTGGCCCTCAATAATCTGGGAGTCCAGATCACGACGCTTATCGCAGGCCTCGGGGTTTCCGGCATCGCGGTGGCCCTCGCGGTCCAGAATATTCTGGGGGACCTGTTCGCATCCTTGTCCATCGTGCTGGACCGTCCTTTCATCATAGGGGATTTCATCATCGTCGGAGACCAGATGGGCAATGTCGAACACGTCGGATTGAAGACCACACGGGTCCGCAGCCTGTCAGGCGAGCAGCTGATCTTCTCCAACACGGACCTCCTCTCCAGCAGGATCAAAAACTACCGGCGCATGGAGGAGAGACGGGTCCTTTTCAATGTGGGGGTGATCTACCAGACCCCGAGGGAAAAACTGGAAAAGATCCCGGGGCTCGTTCAGGGGGTCATCGAAAGACAGGAACTGACGCGCTTTGACCGGGCCCATTTTTCGGGATTCGGCAATTTTTCCCTCGACTTCGTATTCGTCTATTACGTCCTGGACAAGGATTACAATGTCTATATGGACATCCACCAGAAGGTGCTTCTGGGGGTCCACAAGGTTTTTGAGGAGGAAGGGGTGGAGTTCGCGTATCCCACCCAGACCCTTTTCCTGGAGAGGGTCTTGGGCGGCGCGGAGGACCGGTCAGTCCCTGGACCTTCTTGAGTATCCGTAGCTGCCGAGGGCGTCCCCCATGGCCCTGTAGGACCTGTCCAGGGGGATATAACCCAGGGGGTTGAGCCGTTCCATGATCAGGTTTCCCTCTTCTCCGAAAGCTTCCTCGTCCACGTGGGTGGCAAGTATCTCGGCGAGGAACAGGTCGTGGGTCCCCAGCGGGACGTGTTCGGTTACCCGGCATTCCATGTTCACGCCGCACTGGGCGATTAGCGGGGGGGAGATTTTCAGGGCAGGAAAAGGCGTCAGGCCCGTTTCAACAAATTTGTCCACCTCCCTTCCCGACAGGATTCCGCAAAGATCGACCTGCTGAACCAATTCGGCCGGGGGGATGTTCAGGGCGAATTCCCCTGAGTCCCGTATGATGCCGTAGGAATAGCGGGACGGCCGGATGCTGACCCCTATCATGGGTGGATCGGAACAGACGACCCCAGTCCAGGCAAGGGTGATGATATTAGGCCTGTCCCCCGCGGCCTGGCAGGAGACCAGGGCCGCCGGGACCGGAGCCAGGAAAGTGGAGGGGGGAATTAATCGTTTGGTCATAAGAGAACCTCCTGAATGAATACCGGGAAGGATGAATGATGAGGGGGGAATGGGAGGGGAGGGTAAAGAGTAAAGGGTCGAGGTTCATCGTTGATGACTTCGCAAAAAGTCATCAACGCGCCCCGCGCGGGGTGCCCGGATCAAGGACTCGGGTTGTAAGTCCATGATCCGCGAGGAAAGGGAAAACGGCGCTTTTCCCTTTCCGGGAAGCGTCAAGTCCCGGATCGGACTTTTTGCGACCCTATCTATCGTTGATCGTTTATCGTAAATCGTGCACTCCGACGGCAGGTTCCTTCTCCCTTCCTCCTTCTTCTTCTGATCTTACAGAATCTGGGCCAGGAACAATTTAGTCCGATCGTTGACCGGGTTATCGAACACCTCTTCCGGGGTTCCCCTTTCGACGATGCGGCCCTCGTCCATGAAGACGACGCTGTCGCACACAGTCCTCGCGAACCCCATTTCATGGGTCACGGCACAGATGGTCATGCCCTCCCGGGCAAGGGTCTTCATGACGTCCAGGACTTCCCCGATCATCTCCGGGTCCAGGGCCGAGGTCGGTTCGTCGAAAAGCATGATCTTGGGTTGCATGGCCAGGGCCCTGGCGATGGCGACCCTTTGCTGCTGGCCCCCGGAAAGCTGGGAGGGGTAGGACTGGGCCTTCTCGGGGATGCCGACTTTTTCCAGGAGGTTCCTGGCGATCTTCTCGGATTCCTCCCTCGGCCTTCTCCGCACCTTCGTCTGGGCGATGGTGATGTTTCCGAGAACGGTCATATGGGGAAACAGGTTGAAGCTCTGGAAGACCATTCCCACTTCGGCTCTGACCGCGTTGATGTTGGTCCTGGCGTCGGTCAGGGGAATGCCGTCGATGAGGATCTCTCCCCTGTCTACCGCTTCCAGATGGTTGAGGCAGCGCAAGAGGGTGCTTTTTCCCGAACCGGAGGGCCCGATGATGGTGACCACCTCTCCCCTGCCAACCTCCATGGAAACATCCACGAGGGCTTCGACCTTATTCTTGGCATAGAAGGTTTTATAAACGTTTCTGACCTTAATCACTGACAGCGAATCTCCTTTCCAGGAACTGGACGACCATTGAGAGGGAAAAAGTCAGGATAAGGTACAGGGCCGCGACCGTGAAGAACACCTCGAAGTAATTGAAGGTGGAGGTCCCGATCTCCCTGCCCGCCCTCGTGAGTTCCACCAGGGCGATGACCCCGACGAGGGAGGAGTCCTTGATCAGGGAGATGAACTGCCCCGCCAGCGGGGGGAGGATGCGTTTGAAAGCCTGGGGCAGGATGATGTAGCGCATGGCCAGATAGTAGTTCATGCCGAGGGATCGGGCCGCTTCCATCTGCCCCTTGTGGATGGACTGGATGCCCGCCCGGATGATCTCGGCAACGTAGGCGCCCGCGAACACCGACAGGGCCAGGGCGCCGGCCCAGAAACTGGAGAGACTGAATATCTGTCCTACGAAGAAATAAAAAATGTAGATCTGGACCAGCAGGGGGGTGCCGCGGATGAGCTCGATGTAACCGATAGCGAGCCATTTGGGCGCGGGGCTTTTAGACAGGCGGGCCAAACCGGTAAAAAGACCGATGAGGATTCCGAGGGCGATGGAGACCAGCGAGATCTTAAGGGTCAGTATGAGTCCCTGAAGGAGGAGACCGGTCTTCCATCTTTCCCATTTTGCAAGAATCTGTCCCGAGCGAAGTTCATCACCGATGGAGACCGTGACCAGGTCCGACGGGATAGTGTAGTACCTCTCGCCGCCGGAACGGTTTCTGGCCACGACGATCGTTTCGGAGCCCCGCTGGTCGAGAGCCGTCACGGTGGCATAGTCCCTGACTTCGATGACGCTCCGGTCCTTGAAGAGGATATATCGCGGAATTTTTTCCCATCTCCAGATGTAGTCGACTTTCTGGGTGGTCCGGAAGGTGCCGAAAACGAAACCGGCCAGGATCAGGAAAAGGGCGATCCAGGAAAGGGTGTTGCGGAACCGGGGGCTGTGGGTCAGATTCTTCAGAGTTTCCAAGGCTGTCCCTCCGGGTTCGGGATGATGTCCGTCCCGGGGTCGAAAAAGCCCCCGGGACGGAAAGGATTTATCCCTCAGCCAAACAATTTACTGGACATCCTGAACCCACTCGTTGCCGGTGATCCATTTGCTGTAGATGCTGTCGTAGCGGCCGTCACCTTTGACCTGGGCGAGGAAGTTGTTCAGCCAGTTCATGAAATCGGGATCTCCCTGCCGGATGGCCCATGCCAGCGGTTCGAAGGTGAAGGGCTCATCGAGGAAGACCAGCTTGCCTGCGCCTTTCTGGGCATAGAAGACGGCGCAGTAGGGAAGGTCGTAGATAAAGGCATCAGCTTTGCCGTTGATGACCTCCATGGCTGCCTCGGGCTCCGTTTCGAAGCTTTTGTAGGTGGCCCTGGGGATCATTTTTTTGGCTGCCTGCTCGCCCGTGGTCCCGAGTTTGGATGTTACGGTGTATTTGGGGTCGTTCAGGTCCTTGTAGCTGGTCACGTCGCCGGCAAGCTCCTTGTTGATGAGGATGGTCTGGCCGATGACTATGTAAGGGTCGGCGAAGTTGACTTTAAGGTTGCGTTCCTGGGTGACAGTCATTCCGCTCATGATGATGTCGAACTTGTCGGTGAGCAGGGAACCGATGATTCCGTCCCATGCGGTCGGCACAAGCTCGAGCTCGACGCCCATCGCGGAGGCCATCTCCCGAGCCATATCCACGTCAAAGCCAACTATTCTGCTCTGTTTGTCCTGCATCTCGAAGGGCATATAGCCGGGCTCCAGACCAACGCGGAGTTTGCCGGCCTTGAGTATTGCCTGGAGAATGGAACCTTCCGCGAGTTGAGCGTTGACGGATTTGGCGGGCGCCTGCGCCGCTTCCTCCGGCTTCTGTGCGCAGCCCGTGAAAAGAAAAGCAGCAGTCACTATCATGAGTGTTGCAACAAACAAGGTACGTTTCATGGTTCCTCCTTTCAGGAATGGAAGCGTCGCCCCTAAGCCCGACGCGGGTACGGCCTCAATAGGATTTCCCCTCGTCGAGGAGTTCCCTGATGATCATCTCAACGTTGTGGATGGGGCACTGGGGAATCTTTTCGATGGGAAGGTAAACGATTTCGGTGTGGTCGCAGAGGGGACACTTGACCTGTACAGCCTCGACTTTTTCTCTCATCAAGCTCCTCCCTTTGGCAGGCCTGGATATTAACATCGGGTTAACGGAGGTGTCAACGAAATGGGAGTGATCCCCGCGGGTCCGCATCAAGGGCATTTCCGCGGAACCTTCCCGCCAGGGGGGGTCGGCAAAAAAGGGACTTTTCCAACCTGTTTTCTTTCCTGTTTCTTTCCTTGACACTGCCTTGTCCCACAGAATAATCTGATGTTTATGGATACCGCCGCGAGCATTTCCGCCCTTTTTACCGGGGCCTTTCCGGGGGGGTGGGGCGAAATTGCCCTTTTCGTTTCGGGGGCCCTGCTTTTCTGTCTTCCCTTTGCCGTTCTGGGGCATTTTCTTGAAAAGGATGTTCGCAGGGTCAGGATCGGCAACCGGATTTTAAAAATCCTGGTGCTTCTTTTATTCCTGACCCCTATTGCTGCTTTTGCCCTCCTGAATTTCCTGGGGCCGGTCCTGCCTTCTTCCGCCCGGTCGGCGGTCCCGCTCGTGGAGTTGTTCTGGGTGATGGAGAACCGCTGGGCGGCTTTTCTGCTTTTTCTCCTTTCCGTTGTTGTCATGGTTCTGCATCTGGGCGAGGCCTGGAGGGGTGACCTTCAGAAATAAAATCAGGACCCTGTATTTTGGGTCAAAAGGACTAGGCTGTTTAGTAACCTTCTGATTTTCCATTGACAATAACCCCTAATTATATTAGTTATCCCTGTTCATTCATAAAACATGGGACCAGGGGAAAGAAAGATATGAAAACCTATTTTGCAAAAAAAGGGGAAGTCCCCAGACGATGGCTGATCATTGATGCCGAGGACCAGATCCTTGGGAGATTGGCCAGCCGGGTTGCGAGAATCCTTTCCGGAAAGGAAAAGCCGGTGTTCACCAGCCACGTGGACACCGGGGATTTCGTTGTGGTCGTCAACGCCGAAAAGGTCCGGCTGACCGGTCAGAAACTTGACAAGAAGGTTTACTACCGCCATTCGGGGTTTCCGGGGGGCATCAAATCCATGACCGCGAGGGAGCTTCTCGAGCGCAAACCCGAGCGCGTCATCAAGTCAGCCGTTAAGGGGATGCTTCCCAAGAGCCGGCTCGGCACCAGCATGCTCGGAAAGCTCAAGATCTATGCAGGGGCCGAACATCCTCATGAGGCCCAGAAACCCGAAAAAATCGAACTCTAATGCAGGGAAGAGACATGCCAGAGAATCAGTTCAACAGCACAGGAAGAAGGAAGAGCTCCGTGGCCAGGGTTTACCTGAAGCCGGGGGACGGAAGGATCCTCATCAACAGGAAGGATGCCGACGCCTACCTCGGAAGGGAAACCCTGAAGATGATCATCATGCAGCCCTTCGAGCTCACCGGAACCACCGGCCAGTACGATGTTGCGATCAACGTCAGGGGCGGTGGGGTGAGCGGACAGGCAGGGGCGATCAAACACGGGATAAGCCGGGCCCTCCTCCTGGTTTCCGACGAATACCGGAAAACCCTTAAGAAAGCCGGTTACCTGACACGGGATGCCCGTGAGGTAGAAAGGAAAAAATACGGCCAGCGGGGCGCCAGAGCCAGATTCCAGTTCAGCAAGCGTTAAAAGGGAAATTTCCAAAAATCGCAAAGGAAGGGCTTCGGCCCTTCTTTTTTTTCAAAATTCCGGGAAACGGTGATAAAGATATTCCGGAAAGCGCCCCGATCCATGAACTGATTGATGAGTTATGGATCCGCGAGGAAAGGGAAAACCACACTTTTCCTTTTCCGGGAAGCGTTAAGTCCCGAATCGGACTTTTCGCGACCCTGGCAAAGCTGATGGCTTTTCCAAAAGCCATCGTAGCGGCCCGGGTGCGGGCCGCCCGGATCCATGACTGGTCGTCACGTCATGGATCCGTGAGGAAAGGGAAAACCACACTTTTCCTTTTCCGGGAAGCGTTAAGTCCCGAATCGTACTTTTCGCGACCCTGGCAAAGCTGATGGCTTTTCCAAAAGCCATCGTAGCGGCCCGGGTGCGGGCCGCCCGGATCCATGACTGGTCGTCACGTCATGGATCCGTGAGGAAAGGGAAAACTCCGTTTTTCCCTTTCCGGGAAGCGTTAAGTCCCGAATTGGACTTTTTGCGGCCCTGTCAAAGCTGATGGCGTTTTCAAAAGTCATCGTAGCGGCCCGGGTGCGGGCCGCCCGGATCCATGACTGGTCGTCACGTCATGGATCCGTGAGGAAAGGGAAAACCCCGTTTTTCCCTTTCCGTGGAGCGAAAAGTCCCGAATCGGACTTTTCGCGACCCTATCAAAAAGGAGGTCATCGACCATGGTCAGGGCAGGCATCATCGGGGTTACGGGGTACACGGGGCTGGAACTGGTGAGGCTTCTGGGCGGTCACCCCGAGGCCCAGGTAACCTATGCCACGTCCCGGGCGTCTATCGGAATTCCCTTGAGACATGTTGTCCCCAACGCCCGCATCCCGCGGGATATCCCTGTTGAGGCCCTGGATCCGGACCGCGCTGTTGAGAAAGCTGATTTTTTCTTCCTCTGCCTTCCCCATGGCCAGTCCATGGAAACCGCGGCGGCCCTTTTTGAAAGGGGAGCCAAGGTCGTGGACCTGTCCGCCGATTTCCGTCTCCGGGACCCCAATGCCTACGCCCGATGGTACGGGGAGCACCGAAGGCCCGGCCTTCTGGCCGAGGCTGTCTACGGGATGCCGGAGATCTACAGGGAACGGATCAGGAAAACCAGGCTCGTGGCCAATCCCGGCTGCTATCCCACGGGGGTCATTCTTGGCCTTGCGCCCCTCCTTAAAGGGGGGTATTTGCAGGCAGAAAGCATTATCGCCGACAGCAAATCGGGTGCGAGCGGCGCGGGGCGGGAACCAAAACCCAATCTTCATTTTCCCGAAGTTTCCGGTAATTTCTCTGCCTACAATCTCGCCGGGGCCCACAGGCACACGGGGGAGATTGAACAGGAACTGGGTTCTCTGGCCGGTGAAGAGATCAAGGTGACCTTCTCTCCCCACTTGCTGCCGGTTGCGCGGGGAATTCTGTCAACCATTTATGCCCAACCCTCAAAACCGCTGGACGAGGATTCGATCTTCGGGGTCTATCGGGATGCCTACCGGGAAGAACCTTTCGTGAGGGTTCACGGTCCCGAGGAACGGCTTCCCTCCATCAAGGATGTCAACGGGACCAATTTTTGCGCTGTCGCCGCGAGGGTGGATTCGAGGACCGGGAGGGTGATCGTTGTCTCCTGCATCGATAATCTTATTAAAGGCGCTTCCGGACAGGCGATTCAGAATATGAACCTGATGACGGGACTGGAGGAGTCCACCGGCCTGGTCTACGATGCCCTTTACCCATGACAGATAGAAATTTCTTATTTATTCTAAAAGGTTACACTGCTGCTGATCCTTGTTTGCCTTGACTTTGCCTAAAACGTCATGATAACTGAAAAAAGAACGGGAGCAAAACAAGACGCCGATGCCGAAGGCCAGATACCTCGTTATTGAGGACGATCCTTTCTATCAGAAATACATCGCCGACCTGCTGGATGAAACAGGGGTGGAGATCCTTTCCGCCCTCGATGGCGAGGAAGGGCTCCTTCTCGCCCGCAAAAAAAAACCCGACCTGATCCTTTCGGATATCGAGATACCGAAAATCCAGGGTTTCCTGCTTCTCCGCACTCTGAAGGAAAATCCCGAAACCCGCGATATACCGGTGATCCTGATGTCCGGTAAGGTCGAAAAGGATCTTCTGGACCGTCTTTCCCAGCTTAATGTCAGGTGTGAGGGCACCCTCGTAAAACCCTTCTCGGGCCCGGACCTGATGGATCGGATAAAAAAGGTCTTTGAGCCCGGGAGCCATCCCGTTCCTGAAAAAGACCGCGCCGCCCCTGTGGATGGGCAGGTGCTGGAGCTGGCCGCGGAAGATCCCGGGGAAAAAGTCAACGGGGCCCGTTTAATCCACGTTCCCCAAGGGAAAATGGGGAAGGCAGGGCGCATCTTTGTGGTTGATGATTCCCCTTTCATCCTCAATACCGTGTCGGAGTTCCTTTCGGAATCCGGCTTTGAGGTCCAGACGTTTTTCAAAGGGGAAGAAGCTTTCAAGGAACTGTCGGATTTTAAACCCGACCTTTTCCTCATCGACATCCAGATGCCGGGCATGGGCGGTTTTGTCATGTGCGAAATGCTCCGCAAGGAACCGTCGACAAAAGACATCCCGATTATCCTCATGTCCGCGGTAGTCGACAGGGATACTTTCGAGCGTCATTCCCGGCTCAGGCACCATGCCGACAGCTATCTCGTGAAGCCTTTCATGAAATCCGAACTGCTAGAGACCGTTTTTCGGACGATCAAGGCGCCGGACACGGATCGGCGTCCAGAAAGAGAGGCCGGCTTCACCATTCCCGGGGAAGGGGATATCGCCGCAGGAGATCCTTTTGACGATGGGCAGGGGGCCTGGTCGGAACAGCGAAATGGGCCGGAGGAACTAGATGCCTCGATCAGCCAGTGGTCTTCCCGCCTGAATGATGCCCTGGGCAGGAAAGATCAGCTCGAGGCTGAGATTTCAAGGGTGAGGACCGAAAATGAGATCCGGGAAAAGGAATTAACGGACAGGCTTTCTCTCGCCACTGGCCAGTGCCGGAAGCTTAAAGGTGACCTTGATGCCCTCGCCGAGCGTTTGCGCCGGTCGGAAGAAGGTCGCTCCGTGATGGAAGCCGAGAACCGGGCTCTTATGGAAAAAAGCGGTTTTCCCGAGGAAAAGTTCCGGGGAATCCTGATTGAAAGGGATGATCTGAAGAGGGACCTTGCCGCCGCGCTCTCGGCCAAAGCCGAAATCGAGGACCAGGTCGATATCTATTTCAAAACCAGGAAAGAGGCCGAGGAGAGAAGGAGTAAAACCCTGACGGAAAGCCTTGAGAAGAACCGGAAGGAGATCGAGGACCTCAGGAGGAAGAGCCTGCAGGATAAAAAGGCATGGGAAGGGGAAAAGGCAGCCCTCAGGGAGAAAGTGGAAGAAGGGGTGAGGGCTATTAAGGGTCTGGAGGGCGAAAGGGACCTTCGCATCCGGGCCGAGACCGAGATACGGATTCTCAGGGAAAAGGTCGAGGAGCTGGAACGGTTTCAGTCCAGATTTAACGAGGTACGGGAAAAGTGCCTGGTGCTGGAGGGGAAGCTCGAAGAATCGGAGCGGATCCGTCGGGAAACGAGTCGGCAGGCCCCCAAAGGGGAGACAGGGGTGGAGGGGTCGGCAGGGGAGGCGGCCCTTTTGAGCCAGAGGCTCCAACACCTTGAAACGACCTTCGGCCGCACGGTCCGGGAGGCCCAGGAAGTAATCTTCTCCCAGAAGAACAGGGAAAATGAACTCCGGGAGAAACTCGAGACCATTTTCGATTCCCTGGAGGAGGAAAAGAGGGCTTTCCGTGAGGAAAGGGATCGCTGGAAGAACAGGGAGGAAGATCTCAGGGTTTCCCTTGAGGGGGCCCTTGCCCGGAACTGGCCCCTTCCGCAGAAGGACGTTTCCGGTTTTTTCCCCATGCGTTCTCCCGTAAAGCCAATGCCCCTCGAAGTGTTGACCCCGGCAAGGAAAATGGTATGGGCCATCCTTTGGGCGCTGGTCTTTCTGGCCGTGTTCTTCGCGGGATTTTTCGTTCTTTCAAAATTCCTCGCGACCCCCCCGAGACAGGTTCTCATCCCGCAGGTCTATTCCCAAAGCGACTCCCCGTCTGGCAGCGTCTTGGAAGGTCCTGGCCCTGCCCCTGGAAACGGGGAACTGACCGATCCTGAAGACATAAAGCAAGGTCATGGATAACATCGAAAAACTTCTTGAGCAGATAAGGAAAAAACCGGGGAGGGCGGACCTCCACAATTCCCTTGGGAACCTGTATCAGCAGAAGGGGAACCAGCCGGAGGCGATCAAACATTTTTTCACCGCCGCGCGGTTGTTTTCCATGGCTAACAGCCCTTCCCGGAACCTTAACAAGGCCCTGGCTATTCTTAGGAGGATGGTTCGGGAATTTCCGGATCACTATGATTCATACTTTCTCCTTGCTGACACCTTGCGGGAAATGGACCAGCAGGAGGAGGCGTGTCACGTGTACAGGTCCCTTTCCGACCTCTATCGACGCGACGGGAAACATCTCATGGCGGTCTCGGTTTTTGACAAGATCATTTCCTGTGAAGTTGCAGGCCTTGAGAGTCTGGTCCGCTTCGGGGAACTCAATCAGGAGGCCGGGATGCCCTTTCACGCAGCCCAGGCCTTCATGAAGGCCGCAACCCTCTGTTGCGGGGAAAACAGGGGGGAAGAGGCGCCGGAACTCGTGATGCGCGCCCTGAAGCTTGATCCGGAGAACCGGGAAGCCTTCGAACTCTTCGAAGTCCTCTCCAGGGAAGGAAAAATCCAGAAGAGTCAGGAGAGGGAAATCCTGAAGGTGGCTGAGGAAGTGGACCGATGCGGTCAGTACGACCAGGCCATTGCTCTCCTGGGTCTGCTGGAGAGATCCGCTATCCGGGAGGAAGCGGAGGAGGCCGTTCGGAAAATCAGGAAGCACTCCGGTCTCCCCGGGGAAGAGGGGGAAGGAGATCTGGAAGGCAGGAAGTTTCTTTCAGAGGAAATGCGCGGGATCAAAGTCCTTGTCGTTGAGGACGAAAGGGAAATTCTCCTTCTCCTGGAGCAGATCCTTGCGGGGGAGGGGCTTCAGGTCTTCACGGCGACGGACGGGGAGAAGGGGCTGGAAATTTTTCTGAGGGAAAGGCCTCACCTTGTGGTGAGCGACGCGATGCTCCCCAAACTTCACGGTTTTGAACTTTGCCGGCGGATCAAGGAGGAATCACCCCTGGGAACCAAGGTGATGATCCTCACGGCCGTCTACAAAAAATATAAATACAAGGGGAAGGTCCAGGAAGAATACGGTGTGGACGAATACCTCGACAAGCCTTTTCAGATCACCGAATTCCTGGAGGTGATCTCCAGGATGGCTGAGGGAGTTAAAAAAAGGGCGCGTTTTGATCTGCTGAATGAGAGAAAAAAAGGCAAGGATGGGGCGGACAGGGAACTGTCCCTTCTTTTGGCCGTGAGAAATGATGCTGATCTCCTTGCGAAAGTGACGGTTTTTTGCGAGAGGAAAAACATCAGGATGGTCAGGGGTCGGGATCCCCGGGAATTGATTGAGCTTCTAATGTCCGAGAACCCTGATCTCTTCCTGTTTTCCGACCCCTTCGAGGGGATCGATACGGATATCATCGGTCCCCTTTTGCGGGATGTCCTGGGAAACAAATGGGCGACCCTGGTGCTGGTATCGAGGGATAAATCCAGAATGGAGGGGCCTCACCGATATTTTGATCACCGGATTTTCGCCCCGGTGGACCCCCCGGTTCTGGAAAACGTGATGAGCCTCCATCTGTCCACCCGCCCGGCCTCCGGGGATCGGCGAAAGGGTGGTGGTTCTTTCGAGGAAAAACGCTTCGAATCCATCCTCCGCAACAAGGTGGAAAGGATCATCAAGAGCCACAGCCAGCTCGAGGAACATTTCAGCAGCCGCATCCATGAGCTGGAAGCCCAGAATGCCCGGCTCAAGGAGGCCCTTTCCCGGGAAAAGCCGGATGAAGATTGAAAAGGTCCCCTCTCCGGGAAGACTGGTCATGGGTGTCCTCTTTACCCAGGCCGGGGTTCTCCTTGAGGCGGAGAAGAGGGTTTCTTTCCTTTTCGGGCCCGTTTACCGGCGGAGCGAAACGGTTTCTTTTGGGGACTACACGGATTACTACGAAAAAGAGATGGGGCGGGGCGTGAATCGATGCTTCTGGGCCTTTCCAAGGCCTTTTCCAAGGGGGGCTTTGGCGGAAGCCAAGCTGGCGACGAACCGGATTGAACGCGACCTGGCAAGAGGAGGGAAAAGGACCCTTAATCTCGATCCCGGCCTTCTGACCCCCGAATCCCTTGTTCTGGCTACCACGAAGCCCTACAGCCACAGGATCTATCTTTCGAAGGGCATCTTCGGGGATCTGGCCTTGATGTTCGGCAAGGGGCGTTTTGAATACATGCCATGGACCTACCCCGACTATCGGGATGACCGGGCGCAAAAATTTCTGGGCGATGTCCGGGGGGATCTTCTCAAAGGAATTGGGGTCTCCGGGTAGGGGTCCGGGTTCATGATCCAGTATTTCCCGGCCGAAAGGCGGCGGGGACAGGATGGGACAGAAAATGGCAAAAAGAAAAGAGAACCAGGATGCCGTCCTCAGCATGACGGGTTATGGCCGCGGGGCGGGTGAATTTCCATGGGGACGTGTGACAGTGGAAGTCCGCTCCCTGAACCATCGATATCTCGAGATCGCCGTCCGCTCCCCGAAGGGGATCCTGTTTCTGGAACCCGAGGTTCGAAGGCTTGTCCGCGACAGGGTTTCCCGGGGGAAAGTGGAGGTGTTCCTTTCCTTCGAGAGCACGGCCCCTGATTTTCGCATCGATCGGAAACGGGCGGGGGAGGTAGCCGAGGGCCTGGCCGAAGTGGCCTCAATGCTGGGGGACACCGTCCGCCTCGAGCATATCCTTGCCGTGGGGGAGATCATCAACACCAGGGAGACGGAGATCCCGGAGGATATGGGACAGGCGATCCTGGATACGGTTGCGGAGGCCCTGGAGCGGATGTTGGCTCACCGAAGGACGGAAGGCCAGGCCCTTGGTTCAGATCTCGCTTCACGGGTAGGGGAGCTGGAAGGGAAGGTTTCCCGGATCGAGGGGATTGCCCCTCAGGTCCCCGATCGCATCCGGCGGCAGCTGGAAAGCTTCCTCGAAAGCGTGAACACAGGAAGTCAGATAGACCCCCAGCGGCTGGAGGCCGAGATCGCCATCCTGGCGCAAAAAAGCGACGTGACGGAGGAGATCACCCGCTTGAAAACCCACCTGGCCGCTTTCCGGATGGCCCTTTCCTCTGGAAGCGCGGTGGGTAGGAGGATGGATTTTCTCCTCCAGGAAATGCAGAGGGAGATCAATACCATCGGTTCGAAATCCTCCCATCCGGAGATCTCGGGCATCGTAGTGGATTTCAAGACCGACATGGAAAAGGTGAGGGAACAGATCCAGAATATCGAATGATTCCTCGCTCCCTTTTGGGAATCCGGGACGGGGAAATCGGGATCGAGGGATTTTTATGGACTTTGCGAAGATCACGGACAACGGTCGGACCGGCAAAGGGATCCTTTTTGTTCTCTCTTCGGTGTCAGGGGGAGGAAAAACGACGATCATAAACCACCTTGTCCGGGAAATGCGCGACCTTCGGCTCTCTATCAGCCACACAACAAGGAAACCGAGGTCAGGGGAGCGAAACGGGTCCGACTACCATTTCGTATCGGAACAGGAGTTCACGGATATGGTGGACCGGGAGGGGTTTCTGGAATGGGCTGAGGTCTACGGACATCGCTACGGGACCTCGAAGTCCGAAGTTCGGGGTCGCGGGTCCGGCGCGAAGGACCTGATCCTGGATATCGATGTCCAAGGGGGGCTTCAGGTTCGGAGGACAAGACCCGATGCCGTCCTGATATTTCTTCTCCTGCCGGGGGAGGAGGAACAGGAAAAACGGCTAAGGCAAAGAGGGACAGAGGCCCCGGAACATCTTCAAAAAAGGATCCAGGCCGCCCGGGGAGAGCTTGCTACCATGTGGGAATACGACTATGCTGTCATCAATAATGAACTGGAAGGGGCCGTCGATGCCGTCAGGTCCATCATCGTTTCCGAAAGATGCCGGATCATCAGGAACGCCGCCCTGAACCACCAACGGGAGGACTAATTCAATATGAAGTTAGAGACCATGGAGAGAAGCCTGAATCTGTACCCCAACCGGTTTCATCTGACCATGATGGCGGTCGCAAGGGCAAGAGAGATCAATGAAGGCGACCAGCCTCTGGTCGACAGCAGCCAGACCACCAAACCCGTCGTGATCGCCCTGGAGGAGCTCTCCAGGAAAGTCGTCATTCCGGCTTCCATTGATGAGATGAACCACATTCGCGCCGCCCGAAAAGTCCTGAGGGAGAAAGCGCTCATCGAGGCCCGCGAGCGGGACGCGCTGCTCCAGATTGAGAAAGGCCCTGAGGATGATGCCGCGTTGGCGGACCCTCCCAGGGAGTATTGATCTTTTACCCGCTGGTGAAAACTCTTAACCGGCATCCCGGGTTTTTATCGCGGGATCTCTTTATCGCTGTTTAAATGACAGGGCATTTTTCTGATGATCAGGATTGGCGATATCCTCGAGAAGGTGAGGGGATATAACCAGAAAGCGGATCTGGAACTCATCAACAGGGCCTACGTTTTTTCCGCCAAGGCCCATGCCGGACACGTCAGACAATCCGGGGAGCCATACCTGACCCATCCCCTCCAGGTGGCCGACATCCTGGCCGACATGAAGATGGACGTCACCACGATCGTGGCGGGTTTTCTTCATGACACGGTTGAGGATACCGACATCACCCGGGAGGAACTGGCCTCCAGCTTCAATGAAGAGGTCGCCTTCCTCGTCGACGGCCTGACCAAACTCAGCCAGCTCGAATTCAAAACGAAGGTCCAGCGCCAGGCCGAGAACCTGCGCCGCATGATGATCTCGATGGCGCAGGACATCCGGGTGATCATGGTCAAGCTGGCCGACCGTCTTCACAACATGAGGACCCTTCAGCATCTCGATCCCGAAAAACAGGCCAAGATCGCCCAGGAAACCCTGGAAATTTACGCGCCCCTGGCGAACCGCCTGGGGATCTCCTGGATCCAGGCCGAGCTGGAAGACCTTTCCTTTCAGTACCTTTATCCCGAAGCCTACCGCACTCTGAGGCAAAAGGTCATCCAGCGCAGGAAGGAATACGATGCCTATATTGAGAAGGTCATCGGCATCCTTACCAAAGTGCTCAACGAGCACTCCATCAACGGCGAAGTCACCGGGAGGACAAAAAATCTCTGGAGCCTCTACAACAAGATGCAGCGCCAGGGGCTTCCCTTCGAACAGATCTACGACCTCATCGCCTTTCGGATCATCGTGAAAAGCATCCGGGACTGCTACGGCGTCCTCGGCATCATCCATTCCATATTCAAACCCATCCCGGGCCGCTTCAAGGATTACATCGGCGTCCCCAAGTCCAACAGGTACCAGTCCCTCCATACGACGGTCATCGGACCCATAGGGGAGAGGATGGAGATCCAGATCAGGACGCGGGAGATGCATCAGACCGCGGAGGACGGGATCGCGTCCCACTGGAGGTACAAGACCGGCGACGAATCGCAGCCGGATGAGGAGATGAAGCGGTTCAAGTGGTTCAAGCATATCCTCGAGGAATTGAAAGAGGTTGAGGACCCCAGGGAACTCATGGAAACGGTCCGCACGGACCTTTACCCTGATGAGGTTTACGTTTTTACCCCTAAAGGGGAGGTGAAGGAGTTCCCCCTGGGCGCTACTCCCATCGATTTTGCCTACAGCATCCACACCGACGTCGGGCACCAGTGCGTGGGGGCCAAAGTCAACGGCCGCATGGTGCCGTTAAAGTACGTGATAAAGAACGGGGATGTCCTCGAGATCATCACCTCTAAAGGCCACAAGCCGAGCAAGGACTGGCTCAAGATCGCGGTCACAAGCAGCGCGAAATCCAAGATCCGGGCGTTCATCAAGAAGGAGGAGAGGGAAAGGAGCCTCAAGATCGGAGAGGAACTCCTCGATAGGGAACTCAGGCGGATGGGGTCGACCCTGAAAAAGATGAGGAAAACGGAGGCGATGGAAAAAGCCGCCACCGCGTTCGGTTTCCACAAGGTCGAGGATCTCATCGCAACCGTCGGGTTCGGAAAATACTCTCCGAGGCAGGTGATGACCCGCCTCTTTTCCGAGGAAGAGCTTGAGAAGATCCTCGGGGAGCAGGAGGAAACCCTCACCCTCGCCAGAAAATCCCGGGAAAAGGCGCGGCGGGAAGGGATCGTCGTGGATGGGGTTGAGGACCTCATGGTGCGGTTTGCCCACTGCTGCAACCCCCTCCCCGGCGACGAGGTTGTAGGGATCGTCACGAGGGGGCGCGGGATCTCAGTCCACACCGTGGACTGTCCCAACATCGAAGCGGCCCGCTATGACCGGGACAGGATCGTGGATATACACTGGGATGAGAAAATCAAGATCCCTCGGACCGTCCGGATAAGGGTGACCTCCGAGGATGTCAAGGGGATCCTGTCCGAGATAACAGGCCTGATCTCCTCGAAAAACATCAATATCACCCACGCGGACATCCGGACCAGTTCGGATGACAAGGCCATCAATAACTTCGAGGTAGAGGTTCAGGATGTCCGCCAGCTTCGCGACCTGTTAAACAGTCTCTCGGGCCTGAGCGGCGTTATTTCCGTCGAGCGCCTGCGGACCCGGTGACGCATCCGGCCATGGATGCGCCCCGCTTTACCGGTGGATTTTCCCCAAAGCCCGCAATTGCATCCCCTCCGTTTGGACGGTGCCTAGGTATTTTTGGCCTGAAGGAAGGAAGGCCTTTGGATAATAATTTTGTGCAAAAAAGGTGAACTATTTTTCGATTGTTCCATGTCAAAAAATTAATAAATGCTATTTTACAAGGGCTTACCGGATTACAAAAATGGTACGGATTTTGCTTTCTCCTGATTGAATGTGCCTTTAAAAAAAGGAGGGAGCGCCATGAAGAGCCATTTTAAATTGGAAATTTTCATTTTCGTCCTCATCCTCGCCGTCTGCCTTTTGGGCCCCGGGGAGGTCAAAGCCGTTGATGAAGTAAGCACCATAGGGACAATGGTGGCCGGGCAGGGTGCCACGAGTAAAACCTTTCTTATTTCCGAAGCCGCCCCACGCGGAGGGGTTCTTAAAAATTTAACCATAACTGTGAACAATGGCAGTCAGGTGCCGGCCCTTGCAAGAGGGAATCCTGCTTACGGGTCCAGGCATTCCCGGCCTCCCAGGAGTTTCTTCGTCAACTCCCCGAGGACAATGGTTGCCTCTGCCACGGTGACCGTCAACGGGGAAAAGGTCTTCCTCCCCAGGGATTTCAACGCCAATGTGGTGACCTTGACCAAGACGCTGTCGGAACTTCCTGAAGGGCTTTCCGAAGTGGCTCTTCTAACTGAGATAAACGGAAACGAAGGCAGCTTTTTGACAATAACACTAACCGGGCTTTTCGAGGTTTCTGAAAGTGGGCGAGTTCGGATACCATGGTATCTGGACCGCGATGGGGACGGTTTCGGCATGGTTTTTTTGGGATCGTATTATCCTGATTCACCCCCTGTGCTGCCGTCCCTTTATACGGCGGTAACCGTGAAAGGGGACTGTAACGATAACGATCCCAACGTTTACCCGGGGACCATCACTTGTCCGATCCGATGAGGTTCCACGAGGTGCTGACGCGGTCAGGGGCGCTTTCCGGCGCCCTTTTTTTTCTTGCAGGCCAGGAGCTGCCATGAGATTTATGGTTTGTTGGAAAGGGGGATGCTTATGGCAAGAAAAGTGATCCAAACAAGCCGGGCACCCGCGCCCGTCGGTCCCTACAGCCAGGGGATTGCTTTCGGGGAGATTCTTTTTTGCGCCGGCCAGATACCCCTGGACCCGGCGACAGGAAAACTCGTGGAAGGGGACATAGTCGGGGAGGCGGCGATGGTCGTCCGGAATCTGGAGGGCATCCTCGAGGCCGGGGGAAGCGGACTGGCGAGAATCCTCAGGCTGGATGTGTTCCTGACGGATATAGCGGTCTTCCCCCAGGTCAATGCCTACCTGTCCAGCATTTTTCCGGAGGAACCTCCGGCAAGGGTAACCGTCGAGGTGTCTTCCCTGCCCATGGGGGCAAGGATAGAAATGGCCGCCATCGCGGCAAGGAAAAAGAACCGGGCGTGGGTTGAAGAGTGAAAATTCCGGATTGGTAATCGCGGGATTAAAGCCTGAGAAACGAAAACCAGGAAACCCGTGTTTTCAATACTTGACTCGTTATTCTTTTAATCCGCTTTTTCGTACTTTCCGCTTCGGATGCACCGGGTGCAGAAAGACGCCTTGCGAATCCGGTTTCCGTCCTTGATCCTCACCGTCTGAAGGTTGGGGAGAAACCGGCGTTTCGTCTTGTTGTGAGCATGGCTGACGTTATTGCCTATGGCGGGGCCTTTTCCACAAAGATCGCATGTCCTTGACATGATGGTCTCCTCCTTGAGATCCCTTTTCCCTTCGCCTTTGCTGTTGCGGGAAAAGACCTGAATTGCTAACATAAACCAATGTAAAATGCAACACCTTAAAGCAGGCTAACGGGACACCGGCTAAGGGAAAAAGGGAAATTGCCTTATCGTTGCAGAATAGTTTGCGAGGTGCGCCTTCCCCCCTTCCCTTTCTCCTTTTCCTTTTTCAGCGAGGTTCGGCCATGGATAAAATCAGGAAGGACATGACCTTCAATGAGGTTTTAAGGGCTTATCCGGACACAGTAAAGGTTTTTCGAAAATACGGGATGAACTGTTTCGGCTGCCTGGGGGCGGAAGCGGAGTCCATCGAATACGGTGCGGTCGCTCACGGGATCGATGTCGAACAGCTGGTAGAGGACCTGAACAAAGCGCTCAAGGCAAGAAGAACATAGAGCCCGTCTCGAAGGTGCATTTGGACCCGCACGCTGCTGCTCCGCTGACTGCCCTGGAAGGGATCGGGGCTAAAACGGCCGGCCGTTTCCGGTCCCTCGGGGTAAAAAGCATCCAGGACCTTCTCTTTCTTCTCCCCAGGGCATACGAGGACAGGACCGCCCTGAAAAGTATTTCCGAACTGGTTCCAGGCAGGGTTTCGGTGGTCCGGGGTGAGGTTTTTTCCCTGGGCGAAAAGGGTTTCAGGAGAAGCAAGGTCTTGGAAGTCCTTTTGACGGACGGCAGGGGCCTCCTCGTCCTGAAGTGGTTCCATTACGGAAAGTGGCTCAAGGAAAATCTCGAACGGAGGTTTCCCCCCGGAACAGATGTTCTGGCCAGCGGGAAGGTGGCTTTTTTCGCGGGGAAGCCGGAGATGCACCATCCGGAAGTTGCGCCGGCTCAGAACTGGGACGATTTCGGCATCATCCCCCTCTATCCCCTGGCCGAGGGGCTCGGCCAGAGGCTGGTGAGAAAGGCCGTTTCGTCGGCCCTTGAAAGATGCAGAAAAAGCCTGAAGGAGTGGATTCCGGCAAAAGTCCTGGGAGACTGGAACCTGCCTGATCTGGAAACATCGGTAGCGGCCCTTCACGGGCCTCCTCCGGATCAGGATATCGAGGCCCTCAACGAGGGTCAGACCCCCTGGCACGACCGGATGCGATTCGGGGAGCTCCTGGCTTTCCAGCTCGGGCTTCTTTTGCGGAAAAGGGACCTCAGCCTCCAGAGAAGCCGGCCGGTGCCTTACACAGCCTCCCTGGCGGATGAATTTATTTCCGGGCTGCCCTTTCAACTGTCGGGGTCCCAAAAGCGCGCCCTGGATGAGATCGGAAGGGATATGGAGAGGGAAACCCCTATGCACCGGCTTTTGCAGGGGGATGTCGGCTCCGGAAAGACCGTCGTGGCCTACATTGCGATGCTGCGGGCCGCCGCGGCCGGAAGGCAGGGGATCCTGATGGCCCCCACCGAGGTTCTGGCCCGGCAGCATTACAGGACTTTCCTCGAGTGGTCGGAAAAAACGGGGATAAAGGTCGGGTTTTTCACCGGGAACATGGGGAAAAATCCGCGACAGGAACTTCGGGAAAGGACCGAAAGGGGGGACGTGAGCCTAATCGTCGGCACCCACGCCCTGATCCAGGAAGACGTGCTTTTCAAGGATCTTGCCCTCGCCGTGGTGGACGAGCAGCATCGGTTCGGGGTGCTTCAGCGGATGGCTCTCAAGGAAAAAGGGGAATGCCCCCATTTCCTGGTCATGACGGCGACCCCTATCCCCAGAAGCCTTGCCATGGTGCTTTACGGGGATCTCGATATCTCCATTATCGATGAGTTGCCGGCGGGGAGAAAGCCGGTGAAAACGATCCTTTTCGAGGATTCCGATCGGGCCCGCATGTATCTGAGGGTCGCCAACGAGGTGCGGGGGGGAGGTCAGGTTTTCATCGTTTACCCCTTGATCGAGGAGTCGGAGAAGATCGAGTCCCTGGCAGCCTCCGCCATGGCGGAAAAATTGAGAAAAAACATCTTTCCCAATCTTGAGATCGGTCTGCTGACGGGGCGTGTGCCCTCTGCGGAAAAAGAGGAAACCATGGCGCTTTTCCGTTCCGGAAAGATCCAGGTCCTTGTCGCGACGACCGTCATCGAGGTGGGGATCGATGTCCCGGATGCTTCCCTCATGGTTATCGAGAATGCGGAACGTTTCGGTTTGTTTCAACTGCATCAGCTCAGGGGCCGGGTCGGCAGGGGACAGCGGGAATCCACCTGCATCCTCATGGCCGGGAAGAATATCGGAGAGGATGCCATAAAAAGACTGAGGACCCTGACTGCCACCAACAGTGGATTCCGGATCGCGGAGGAGGATTTGCGGATGAGGGGCCCCGGGGATTTTCTTGGCGTCAGGCAGTCCGGACTTCCCTGTTTCCGATTCGCGGATCCTTTCCGGGATGGGCGTCTTCTGGGGATGGCCGTGGATTCCGCCCGGAAGATCTTTTCTGAACCTGGAGGACTCTCCGGAGGGCTTAGGGACAAGGTGGCTGATTTCTGGTCTACGGCTTTTAACGTGTCGGGTTCGGGGTAAACCTTTATCAACACGGGATTTTATGGGAAACCAGGCTGGGATGGAGTTTTCGGGCGGATGTTCCTGTGAAGGGCCCAAACCTTAAAAAATGGCAAATTTCAGGATAAGTTATTTAAAATTAAGGAATTTTTGTTTGATTAAAAATTAGTCAATTAGGCAAAAATCGTTTTTTGACCGTTGCCCCGCAAGTTTGTTCACAGGGTTTTCCACGGTTTTTCCACAATTCTTGTGGAAAGGGTGTTTCGGCCATTATTTTTCAGTCAGTTAGGAGGAGGATGCAATATGCCGGGTGTTGAGAGGACCTTGTCTATCGTTAAGCCGGATGGCGTGGAAAAGAATGTCATCGGGGATGTGATCCGCAGGTTTGAGGGGTCGGGGCTCGACGTTGTCGCCCTGAAAATGATGCGGCTCTCGCCGGAAGAAGCCGGAAGGTTCTATTATGTCCACAGGGAGAGGCCCTTTTACCGGGACCTTGCCGGATACATGTCATCCGGACCTGTTGTGGTCATGGTTCTGGAAGGGGAAGGGGCCATCAACCGGGTCCGTGAGATCATGGGAGCGACGGATCCCGCCAAAGCCGCTCCCGGCACCATTCGGGCCGACCATGCCGAAAGCATAGAGAGGAACATCGTCCACGGGTCCGATTCGTCCGGGTCCGCGGATTTCGAGATTCCCTTTTTCTTCCCCGAGGTCTGGATTTTTTCAAGGTAAAAGGGGCCCGACCGGATGGAGAATTTCTTCGGCCTTTCCGTTGAGGAACTCGGGAGAGAACTGGCTAAAGGGGATTCACGGGCCTTTCGGGTCGGCCAGGTCCTCCGCTGGGTCTACAGGATAGGCATTGACGACTTTTCGCAGATGACGGATCTCCCCGTCGGGCTGAGGGAGCATATGGGGGCCTGGCTGACCCTTAACCCGATGAAGACGGAAGATACGCGGGTCGCCGGCGATGGCACCGTCAAATTTCTTTACGCCCTGGAGGATGGCGCCGGGATCGAGAGCGTCCTGATCCCGGATGACGGACATTTCACCCTTTGCATCTCCACCCAGACGGGTTGCTCAATGGGGTGCCTGTTCTGTGAAACGGGGCGGGCCGGAGGAGGAAGAAATCTGACCTCCGGCGAGATCCTCTCCCAGGTCGTTTATGGTTTCCGTTATCTGGGGGAGCGTCTCAGGCTCCGAAACCTGGTTTTCATGGGGATGGGCGAACCCATGAAAAACCTCGGTGCGCTCCTGCCCGCCCTTGAGATGATCCTGGACGGAAGGGTTCTGGACTTCAGTCCGAGGAGGGTGACGGTGTCGACCTGCGGCTGGGTGCCGGGGATTGACGCCCTCGGCCGGGCGGGGCTGGATGTGAACCTCGCCGTTTCCCTTAACGCGGCCGACGACGTGACGAGGTCGCGCCTGATGCCCGTCAACAGGACCTATCCCATCGGCCAGGTCCTCGATGCGGTGAGGCGGTTTCCCTTGAAAAAAGGGAGAAGGGTGACCTTCGAGTATGTCCTCATTGACGGCGTGAACGACCGGCCCCGGGACGCGAGGGGTCTTGCTGCCCTCCTGGCCGGGATCCCCGCCAAAGTCAATCTTATCCCGTGCAATGCCACAACGTCTTCCCTGAAAGGGAGCCCCGGGGGGAGGGTGCGGATTTTCCAGGAAATCCTGGTGGAAAAGGGGATCGTGGCTACCATGAGGGCGAGCCGCGGGGACGGGATTATGGCAGCCTGCGGGCAACTGAAAAACCAGCCGACGGAAAAGGAATATGACCGGAAAAAACACAAAAGGGAAACGGCGTAGAAAAAAGGAAGAATCCGGGATCCCCGGCGGATTTGAAGGCTCCATGCCCGACGAGGCCATCCTGCCGGAAAAAGAGCTGGAGGATTCGGATGAGCTTCCCGTCCGGGAAGAGGACCGCCCTTCGACAGGGGGCTCGGGGGGGAAACCGGCCCTGTACGATCCCGTGGCGGCCTATTACCAGGGGATCAGGAATTATCCTGTCCTGTCCCGGGAAGAGGAAAAGGCGCTGGCATTAAAGTACCTCGACAAGGGGGATGTGGACGCGGCCTACGGCCTTGTCACCTCAAACCTCAAGCTTGTCATCAAGATCGCCATGGAATATCGAAGGGTCTGGAGAGAGATCATTGATCTTATCCAGGAGGGGAACATCGGCCTGATGCAGGCGGTTAAAAAGTATGATCCCTACCGGGGGGTGCGCTTTTCCTCCTACGCCGCCTGGTGGATACGGGCCTACATCATCCGGTACATCATGAACAACACCCGGATGGTCAAGCTCGGAACCACCCAGGCGCAAAGGACCCTGTATTTCCAGATGGGGAAAGAAAGGGAGAAGTTAAAACGGCTGGGGATCGAACCGGATTCCAGGGCCATCGCGAAGGCCTTGAATGTGAAGGAAGGGGAGGTCGACGAGATGTCCATGAGGCTGAGTTCAGGAGACCTTTCCCTGGAAGCCTCCCGGGGGCCCGACAATGATTTCAACCTTCTGGATACCATTCCGGCCCTCCAGGCCGACGCGGAAAGCAAGGTGGCCGACGCCCAGTTAAAGCGTGTTTACCTTGAGAACCTGTCGGAATTCGTGTCCGGCCTTTCCGAAAGGGACAGAAAAATTTTCAGGATGAGGTGGATGCGCGACGATCCCAAAACCCTTCAGGAGGTCGGAGAACAGCTGGGCATCACCCGGGAGAGGGTCAGGCAACTGGAAGCGAGGATTTTAAAGAACCTTCGGTCTTACCTTGAAAGTGCGGGTCTTAATGCCTCGGATTTCTTTTCCTGACAAACCTCAGTGTTTCGCCCCCTTCCTGGCGGTCATTTTCTCTTTTTCCGTCGCCCTTTCCACCCCCCTGGCGGCACCTGACACGGAGATGGCCGCTGTCCGCAGGACGGGTGAGGCCTTCGTGAGGGTCAGCAGGGAAATCACCCCGTCAGTGGTCAACATCCGGACCTTCCGGAAGGTCCCCCATAGGGAATTTGATTTCGCGGATCCTTTTTTTGGCGACATGTTCGAGCCCTTCCGGGATTTTTTCGGCCGGGAGTTTGGTAAACGCTTCCAGAGTCCGCAGGAAGGCGACCTGGTCCAGACAGGTCTGGGATCGGGGGTCATTGTGCGTTCCGATGGGCTGGTCCTTACGAACAACCACGTTATCGAGGGGGCTCAGGAGATCAGGGTCACCCTTGACGACCGGACCGAGGCACCCGCCTCCGTTGTCGGAAGGGATCCAAGGACGGACATCGCAGTCCTCAGGCTGCCCCCGGGGGAATACGCCTGGGCCCCTCTCGGCAATTCCGACGCCATCCAGATCGGGGAATGGGTTGTCGCCGTCGGCAACCCTTTCGGCCTGGGACAAAGTGTGACGGTCGGGGTGGTCAGCGCCAAGGGACGGACCGATATTGGGATAACGGAGCTCGAGGACTTCATCCAAACCGACGCGGCCATCAATCCCGGCAACAGCGGTGGTCCCCTGGTCAACCTCGACGGAGAGGTGATCGGGATCAACACCGCCATCTTCAGCAAAAGCGGCGGATACCAGGGGATCGGATTCGCTGTCCCCTCCAACCTCGCCTCCCTTATCCTTGAAAGCCTTCTCAAAACGGGCCGGGTTATTCGCTCCGACCTCGCCCTGAGGGTCGAGGATCTGCCTGAAAAGGGAGGGAAACCCGGGGAAGGGGTTGTCGTGGCGGAAGTGGTCCCCGGAGGGGTCGCCCAGAAGGCCGGCATATCCCTCGGCGACGTCATTGTGAAGGTCAATGGACGCGAGGTCCGGGGATCGGATTCCTTTTATCGGATCGTCAGCCTTTTGCCGGTGGGGGAGGCAATCCCGGTGGATCTCCTCAGGGGTGGTGCCCGCAGGACTGTTCCTGTCACCGTCGGGGAACTGCCTCTGCGTCCGAAAGATTCCGAGCTCCGGCTCCAGACAGCCCTCGGTTTTTCCGTTGAGGAACTGACGGAAAATGTTGCCGAAACCCTGGGTTATCGTTATGACAGGGGAGTCCTTGTGACCCGCGTGACGAGGTTGAGCCAGGCCGACGCCGTCGGGCTGGAACCCGGGGATCTCATTGTCATGATCAACGGCAAGCCGACCCCTGATCTCGAGACCTTCAGGGGGGTTTTCGAAACCATCGGGTGGGGAGAGAAGATGTTGGTGGAGTACAAGAGGGGCCGGGAATCCAGAGAGGCCAGGATGGTCCTGGAAAAGTAGGGGAACCGCGCCTTTTAAATAGCCTGATCCCGGGATGCCGGGATCGGGCCCCTTCGCCCGGGAGGTCTGGCTCTGATCGCGATACGGGGTTTGCACAAAATGTACGGGGGTTTCTCGGCTGTTTCCGGCCTGGATCTGACGGTTCAGGCCGGGGAGGTCTTCGGATTTCTGGGGCCGAACGGCGCGGGAAAAACGACGACCATCAAGATCCTGGCCGGTCTTCTGCCTCCCACGAAAGGAGTGGTGGAGCTCTGCGGGTTCAATGTGGTTTCCCATGCACTCCAGGCGAAAGCCGTTACGGGGTTCATCCCGGATACCCCCTTTCTCTTTGAGCGGCTGACCGGGAGGGAGTTCCTGCGTTTTTCGGGGCGCCTTTACGGGCTTGATGGTGATCCCCTGAACAGGGAAGTCGACAGGCAACTTGGATTTTTCGAGCTCGCCGGATGGGCCGACCATCTTGTGGAAAGCTATTCCCACGGGATGAAAAAAAGACTTGCCATGGGGGCAGCCCTTCTCCACGAGCCCAAGGTCCTCATCGTCGACGAGCCGATGGTCGGACTGGACCCCAAGGGGGCACGGAAGGTGAAGGGTCTTTTCCGTTCCCTCGCGGCGAGGGGGGTGACCGTTTTTCTCACCACCCATGAACTTTCCACCGCCGAGGCCGTCTGCGACCGGATCGGGATCGTCCATCATGGCGTTATGATCGCCATGGGAAACCTCCGGGAACTCGCGGAGAAGGCCCAGTCCCCGGGTTCAGGTTTGGAGGAGGTGTTCCTGCGTTTGACCCTTGAAAACGAGGGGGAAGAGCTGTCCTCCTCCGGCGGCCTGAAAGCCGATAATCCCCCGGGTTTGTAAATCAGGGATTGGAAATTTATGGGTCATCCGACAGGTTTTACACGGACCATTAGGCTTCTCGCCGGTTGTCGATTCCGGCAGACGGTTAATCTCTTTCGCTTTGGAGGCGGCAAAACCTTCTTCTGGGCTCTGGCCGTCCTTTTCCTGGGAACCCTCTTCGTCTGGCTGGACCACGTCTTTTTTTCGAGGCTCATCGCCGCCATTCAGGAAAGACTGGAATTCCTCGCCCCTTTCATGCTTCAGCAGCTGGTCCACACTCTCTTTCTTTCCTTCTTCGGCCTTCTTGTCCTTTCCAGCCTGTCATCCTCCATCTCGGGGTTTTACATGAGCAGGGAGATCCCCCTGCTGGTTTCCTCGCCCCTTTCACCCGCGGGTTATATCGTGAACAGGTTCGGGCTTGTTTTTCTCCAGAGTTCCTGGATGATCCTTGTTTTCGGGGCGCCCCCCTTTTTCGCCTACCGTTCGCGGTTGGGGCTGGGCCGTGATTTCCTTCTGGGTTGGGCCCCGGCTTTCCTGCTCCTGTGCGTGATTCCCGTGCTGATCGGTGTGACCCTGGGGATGGTCCTAATGCGGCTCCTTCCGGCTTCCAGGGTGAGCCAGGCCGTGAGCTTCATCAGCCTGGCGGCGGCTTCTCTTGTGATCATTCTCTTTCGAATGAGCCGCCCCGAACGGCTTTTCATGGATGTTCCGGAGGAGGAGGTCATGGGGTTTGTGGAGGCCATGACAGTTCCGGAGTTTCCTTTCCTCCCCACCAGCTGGGCGGCAAGCGCGGTCAGGGAACTGACCGCCTCCGGTTTCGGCCGGATGTACTGGCGAAACATGGGGTACCTTGTCGGGGCTGCCTTGGTTCTGGGACTTCTGTTCTATCTGGTTTTCCGTCTTTTCTATTTCTCCAGCCTCGCCTCTGTGGATGAGGGCCGGGTCCGCAGGTTGAAAAAGGAGCCTTCCCTGGCCGAAAGGATCTCCAGTCATCTCGATCCGGTGGTGGGGTCCTATTTCTTCAAGGATTTTCTCCTTTTTTTCAGGGATCCTTCGCGCTGGACACAACTTTTCCTCCTTGGGGCCCTCGTTGTCCTTTACGTTTACAACGCCTTCAGCTTCCCCATGGAGGGGTTTTTCTACAGGAACCTTATCGCCTTCATGAACCTGGCAATAAGCGGATTCGTCCTCTCCGCCTTGTGCGTACGGTTTGTTTTTCCAGCGGTCAGCCTGGAAGGGCAATCCCTCTGGATCACGCTTTCCTCCCCGGTCCCCACGAGGAAGTTTTTCCTCGCGAAATACCTTTTTGCCGCGCTTCCCCTGAGCGGCATCTCCCTGCTCCTTTCGGTGGGGACCAATCTCATCATCGGCGTCAGGGGCCCCATGATGGTCCTTTTCACGGTCGCCTCCCTTGTCATGGCCTTGACGCTCACGGGGCTTAGCCTGGGGATGGGGGCGATCTACCCCAGGTTTGATTTCGAGAACGAGGGGCAGATATCAGCCTCCCCCGGGGGGGTGGCTTCCATGATCCTGAGTCTGGGGTATATCGGGCTCATGGTGGTTTTCCTTGCCGCTCCCGTTTACCGGTTTTTCGCCCATCGCTTCGGGATCTCCGGCCTTGCGGGAGGCAGCTCCCTCCTGGGCCTGGCCGGAGGGGGGCTCCTTTCCCTGCTGTTCGGGGTCGTTCCGGTCATGGGTGGCCTGAGAAGGCTTGGCAACGGCCTTCCCGCCTCCCGAAGCAACCGAAGGTGAAAAACCGGCGAATTAAGGTTTTAGATTGTCCTGGCCAGGGTTTTGCCGCCGGTCACCCGTCACTGGAGAACCTGTTTCCATGCTTATAGAAAAATTCATCACCCGCGCAGCGAAAAAACAGAATTCTGCCAATCTGAGATTTATTCCCGGGACATCCCTCAAGGTCCCTCCCCCGAGAGACGACACGGGGCGGCTTCTATATATGCATGTGCCGTTCTGCGAGGAATTGTGCCCCTATTGTTCCTTCAACAGGATTGTCTTCCAGGAGGAACTGGCAAGGCCTTACTTCAAGGCCCTCCGCAAGGAGATCCGGCAATATGCTGAACTCGGCTATGATTTCCAGGCGGTGTACGTCGGGGGAGGAACCCCCACCGTCCTCCCCGATGAGCTGGGGCGGTGCCTTTCCCTGGCCCGGGAATTATTCAATGTCAGGGAGGTCTCCGTCGAGACCAACCCCAACCACCTGACCCCGGAGAACCTGGATCGTCTGGTCGACATGGGGATCGACCGGCTTTCCGTCGGGGTCCAGACCTTCGACGACCCCCTGCTCCGGGAGGTCCAGCGCTACCATAAGTATGGGAGCGGGGAGGAGATAGTCGAAAGGCTCACCCTCGCCCAGGGGCGGTTCCGGACCCTTAACGCCGACATGATGTTTAATTTCCCCACCCAGACCATGGAGGTCCTGGAGAGGGATCTGGAGACTATCCTGAAGCTCCGTGTAGACCAGGTGACCTATTATCCCCTCATGATATCCAACTCCACGAGGGATCTGATGAAGAGGAAGATGGGAGCTGTCAGCTACCGGCAGGAAAAAGATTTTTACAGCCGGATCACGGGAATGCTTTCCCCCCAATACCGGCCGGCTACCGCGTGGTGCTTCTCCAGGGACGATGGGCTGATCGATGAGTACGTTGTGAACTACGAGGAGTATGCGGGTCTGGGAAGCGGCTCCATCGGCTATCTCGGGGGGAGCGCCTACGCCAATACCTTCGATGTGGTGGATTACACCAGGAAGATGGGTACGGGTTCATTTCCGGTTGCGGCCAGAAAGGATTTTTCCTTAAGGGAACAGCTCCGTTACGATTTGATCATGAAGCTTTTCGGTTTGAGCCTCGACCTGAACCTTCTGGACCGGAAGTTCGGGGTCAACAGCCTGAAATATCTCTGGCCCGAGATTTCCTTCTTCACCATGGTCGGGGGGCTGCGCAAGGAGGACCGGATCCTGAGGCTGACGCCAAAGGGGCAGTACTACTGGGTGATCATGATGCGCGAGTTCTTCATCGGGGTGAACAATTTCCGGGATTACTGCCGGGAAAAGGCCACAGCGGCCGATGAGGGTGCGCACCTTGTGACAGGACCGCCGGTCTGACCTGACATGTCGAATTCCCCTAAACGCCCTTTTTTAGCGGAGGCATTCTTATGGAACGTTCTGAACTGGAGAGGATTTTTCATCGTCACGGATGCGAGGATTTCGCCTGGATCAAGGCATCCGAAATCGAAACGGCCCAGTGGGTGCGGATGAAGTGCGCCTATGGCTGCCGTTCCTACGGCAAAAAAGCGGACTGCCCTCCCAACGCGCCCTCGTTCGAAGAATGCGTGAGGTTTTTCTCGGAGTACGATCATTGTGTCCTGTTTCACTTCCAGACCCTGGTCGAAGACCCCGGAAAACGGGGCGTTTATACAAAGGAGGTCAATGGAAGGCTTCTGAAAATTGAAAGGGAGGTGTTCCTGACTGGTAATCCGAAGGCTTTTCTTTTCTTTATGGACGAGTGCCGCTTGTGCGCACAGTGTGCCGGGACCCCTTTAAAATGCCTGCACCCTGGCATGGCCCGTCCATCACCGGAATCCTTCTGCGTGGATGTCTTTTCCACCGTGAGAAAGTCCGGATACCCCATCGAAGTTTTGAAGGATTACAGGCAGGAGATGCACCGGTACGCCATTCTTATGGTGGAATAAAGACGGCAAAGAGAGGGATTGACAATTGAGGATTGGGGATTGAGCCTATGACAGGTTCAGGCGACAGGATTGATTGATGGGATTTTTTTCTTGATTTTCAATTCTCAATTCTCAACTCTAACTTTTCATCTTCAATCGTCTCATTCCTCCTGCAGGCGTCTGCTTTCCGCCATGATCATCTCATAGATCCTGACCAGCTGCTCCGTGTCCATGGGCCCGCGGGGACCACGGGCCAGCTTGTCGCGTATCCTTCCCTCCCGCGCCGGATCGAGGATGGGTAGGCCAAGCTCCTTTTTTACGCGTCCGATTTCACTGGCCAGTGTAGCCCTCTCCTGGAGGAGGGCGATGATCCTCCTGTCCACGGCATCGATGGCGTTCCGGATGTTTACAATGCGCTGGTCCTGTTTTTCCGTCATGGGTCCTGTGTCCCCTGTTATTCGACCATGGCCCGGTTGATGACCGTGTCCCGAAGGTACTCATCCTTCATCTGTCTGTAGTCGAGGGTATAATGGAGGCCGCGGCTTTCCTTCCTTCTCATTGCACATCGGACGATGAGCTCGGCCACAGTGACGAGGTCTCTCAGGTCGATGAGGTCCCGGGTAATCCGGAAATTCCAGTAATACTCATCGACTTCCCTTTTCAGAAGTTCGATCCGGCGAAGAGCCCTTTCCAGCCTCCTGTCCGTCCGCACGATCCCGACGTAATTCCACATGGTGCGCCGGATTTCGTCCCAGTTGTGGGTGATGACCACATTTTCGTCGGAATCCAACGCCTTCCCGGGATCCCACGGGGGGATGGGCTCCAGTTCCAGGCTGGAAAAGGAGTGCCATGAGGTTTCCAGGAAATCCGCGATTCTGGATGACATGACGAGGGATTCCAGAAGGGAATTGCTGGCGAGGCGGTTGGCCCCATGCAGGCCTGTGCACGCGGTTTCCCCGCAGGCAAAAAGCCCGGGAATGGCCGTTTTCCCCGCCATGTCGGTGACGATCCCTCCGCAGAGGTAATGAGCGGCCGGCACCACCGGGAGGGGCTCCTTTGTCATGTCGAAGCCGTATTCAAGGCAGCGCCGGTAGATATTAGGGAACCTCTTGATGATCTCTTTGGCGGGCTTGTGCGTGATATCCAGCAGGACGTACTCATCCCCTCTGGTCTTGAGTTCGTTGTCGATGGCCCGGGCCACAATGTCACGGGGGGCCAGATCTTTCATGGGATGGTAGGATTCCATGAAAGGCTTTCCGTCCAGGGTTCGCAGGATGGCCCCTTCTCCCCTGACCGCCTCGCTTATGAGGAATGATTTGGCCGCCGGATGGTAAAGACAGGTCGGGTGGAACTGGATGAATTCCATGTTGGCGATATCCGCGCCGGCCCTGAAAGCCATTGCGATCCCCGATCCGGTAGCGACGTCCGGGTTGCTCGTGTAGAGGTAGGCTTTCCCGGCCCCCCCGGTGGCAAGGACCACCGCCCTTGCGAGGACCGGGATGATTTCGGAGCTTTTGGAATCATGGACGTAGCATCCCAGGCAGCGGTCTTTCTCCCGGCCAGACGATCCGGGGCCGCAAAGGGTCGAACGGGTGACCAGGTTGAGGGCTGTGTGATGGGGCAGGAGCGTGACCCGGCCCTGTGTTGCCACCGCTTTTAGAAGGCTTCGCTGGATCTCCCTTCCAGTCATATCCTCTGCGTGGACGATCCGGCGGTGGCTGTGCCCTCCCTCGCGCCCGAGGTCCAGTTCCCCGTTGGGCGAGTGGCTGAACCGGGCCCCCAGGTCGATGAGTTCCCGTATGGCCCCGGGGCCTTCCCGGACGATGATATCCACGACCTCACGGCGGCAAAGACCGGCCCCCGCCTCCAAGGTGTCCCTGATGTGGTATTCGAAGCGATCCGCGTCATCGAGGACCGAAGCGATCCCCCCCTGGGCCATGGATGTGGCGGTGTCGTCCGACTCTTTTTTGGTGATCAGGGCGGCGTTGCAGAAGGAGGATACCTTGAGGGCGGTGAGGAGGCCCGCGACCCCGGAACCTATAACGAGAACGTCCGTTTTCATTTCCGTGATACTTACCAGATTCAGCGCGAAAAAATAAGCAGGATTCACCAAAATCGCGATTGATTTGTAGATGGTTTGGCGTTGTTCACGATGGACGTGGACGCGACGGCCATCGAAGGGGACCTTTGCCCGAAATCCGGCGAGGGCTGACCAGTTCTGATCGCGGGTTCGGGTTCCCGTTCTTTCTTGCATGGGGACCCTTACGGATGGTAAATTGAAAAACTAACGGGAAAAGAGGGTAAACCGTGTTTGAACTTATGACCAAGATTGAACGGCCTCCCCTTGAGGAAAAAGACATCGTCCAGATCCACAAGGGCATGAGTTCCCTGCGCGTGTCCGTCGGCGAACATATTTCCCAGCCATCGGAAGTCTATATCGTCACCGGCCGGCAGGAGGACCTTTATCAGACGTTCATCATTTTCTTCATGATTGAGCCCCAGGTCCACGTAGTTTACCGTTTCGAGGAAAACCCTTACGATCCCGACCGCCAGGAGGAGGTCCTCGGAGGGGCCTTCCAGTTTGTCGAGGAAATGGGGGGGATCATGGAAGAAATCCCCTTCGACACTATGTCCCCGGAGAACCGCTTGAATCTGATGGACGATCTCGGCCTTTTTCCCGCGGATTCCCCGGAGGCCAGCATCCTGGAAGACCTTGAGGAGATCCAGCTGGGCGAGATCATCGAAGTCCTCGGGGATGAGGATGCCGAGGAAGCCTCCGAGTTTGAAGTGCTCGTTGAGGATGATGAGGAAGGGGACACAGAAGAGGCGCGGGAGGCCGGCGGGGCAGAAGGAATCCAGGATTTTCCGGTGCGGCAGCCTCCTCCCGAAACCTCCGAAACCATCAGCGAACCTGGGGAGAAAGAGGATAAGGATCTGGATAGCGATGAGGACAGGGACCTTGACCTTCTCCTCAAACAGGCATTCCTGAAGCCGGAACTGATCCGAAAGGTTTCCGGCAAAAAGACCCGGAGTCCCGAAGAGGGACCAGTTGACGGCTCCGCCCCACCGGAAACCGAAGGGAAAGAGGGGGAAATACCGGTGGATTCGGGTCCTCCCGAGGTTGAAGCCCTGGAAAATCCTGAGCCCGGCTTCCCGGTTCGGCCGGTTCAGGAGGAGCAGAATATTATCGAAGACATCCTCCCGGAGGAGGGCGCCTCACCCGAAGCGGCCGCGTCGCCTGCCGGGGATGAAAGGGTCGCGCCTGAAAAGGTGGAGGGCTCTTTAGGCGTGAAGGTGATCAAATTCCTGTCCCGGTTCTGATCTCATGGTGACCAGGAAGGGGGAGGTGGAAGAACGTGACAAGACTGCGACAGACCATCGTGTTTCCGGCGGTCCTGGTGGGGATGATGTTTATCCTTTCCTGCGCCGGGACGCAGCAAAGGGATGCCGAGATTGCCCGGGAAGGTGAGATCCATCTTCAGATTGGCACCAATTACCTCACCAAGGGGAATCTGGAGATGGCTCATTTTGAACTGAACAAGGCCGCCCGGCTGATCCCTGAAAACCCCGAGGTGCATTTTGCCCTGGGAACCCTCCACGTGCTGAGAAAGGACCTGGAACTTGCCATCCAGGAATTTCAGCGGACCCTCGAATTGGATGCCCATTATGCGGATGCCTACAACAATCTGGCCGTTTCCTATCTTCAGAACAGTCAGTTCGACGAGGCCATAAACGCGGGCAAAAGGGCCCTTGAAGAGGTAACCTACGAAACCCCGGAAAAGGCCATGACCATCATCGGATGGGCCTATTACAAAAAAGGGGATCCGGCCAGGGCCTTGGACTTTCTCAAAAGGGCCCTCGAGACGAGGCCCGAGCATCCGGACGCGGAAAACAAGATGGCCACTATTTTTCTTGAACAGGGAAACACGGCGAGGGCAAAGGAAATCCTCCTGGATCTTGTGGAAAGGCTCCCCAGGTTTTCCGGGGCCCGTTTGAACCTGGGAATGGTGTACTTCAAGGAACGGGATGTGCAAGCGGCCAAAAGGGAGTTTCAGGCTGTCATGGACCTCGTGGATCCGAAGTCGGAAGAGGGAAGATTGGCGCAGGGATATCTTGACCTTATCGAATGAAACCCGTGCCACGGGTAAAACACTTGGGGAAAGCCTGCGGCAGATCCGGATCGAGGCGGGTTTGGAGGTCGCCGAGCTTGCTTCACGGACGCGTATCGGGGCAAGGAACATCGAGGCCCTGGAGGAAGACAGGCTTGATCTCCTGCCGGGTACCTTTTTCGTAAAAGGTTTTATCCGGTCCATCTGCGGGGAACTGGGGCAAAACCCCGGTCCCTTTCTGGAAATGGTGACCGGTCTGGAGGAAAAGGAATTGGAGGGGGAGGATAAGAGTCCCGGTCCCAGAAAGGCCTTTCCCCTGTGGCTGACAGTGGGCGTTCTTCTCCTTCTTGTTCTGGGGGGGATCTGGCTTTATGGAAACGGCCGCAACGGGGAACCTGTTCCAGCCCAGCCGGAACCTTTGGCAGCCCAGCCTGAGCCGGCCATCGAGAGAATACCCGCTCCCGTCCCTGTTCAGGAACCTGCGCCCTTTGTCGCCCCGGAGCCTCCTGCTCCAGAGGAGATAGAAGAACTGGATCTCGCGATCCGGGCCATCGAGCGGACCTGGCTTCGCATCCAGACGGATGCCTCGGAACCATGGGAAACCATCATGAAAACGGGGGATGAGGTAAGATTGCGCGCCACGGAGAGGATCACTCTTTTTATCGGCAACGCCGGCGGTCTCCTTTTCGAGCTCAACGGAAGGAATTTCGGCCCGCCCGGATCCTCGGGGCAGGTAATCACCAGCTACGTTATCACCAGGGATAACCTTTGACGGGAAAGGAGAGGGGAAGAGGGGAAAAACGGCCATCTCGAAAGAACCGGTTAAAAAGGACAGGGCCCGATCGAAGGGCAAGCAGAAGTATTAGAACGGCAAGGGATCGGTAATACTTCTACTTTTTCTTCTTTTGTGTTTCTGGAACCTTCCCCCTTTTACCCCTTTGAGAATCACCCGGGCCAGCCCTTTCCGGATTTTACCCGGGGGGTTTTTCCAGCGGAACTCGCAGGTCTTTGCCGAAACGCAGGTATTTTCCATGTTGCCAGTGAATCTTAGAAATATCGGGGTCATCGCTCACATAGACGCCGGGAAAACCACGACCACCGAAAGGATCCTGTATTACACAGGGAAGATCCACCGGATGGGTGAGGTGGACCAAGGGTCCGCCCAGATGGACTGGATGCTCCAGGAACAGGAAAGAGGCATCACTATCACCTCCGCGGCCACCACCTGCCAATGGAAGGATTGCGTCATCAATATCATCGACACCCCCGGGCACGTCGATTTCACCGCCGAGGTTGAAAGATCCCTGAGGGTCCTCGATGGGGTTGTGATGGTTTTCTGTGCGGTCGCCGGCGTCCAGCCCCAGTCTGAGAAGGTCTGGAGGCAGGCGGACAGGTACGGGGTTCCAAAGATAGTTTTTGTTAATAAAATGGACAGGTTGGGAGCCAACCATGAGAAAGTGCTTAAAGAAATCAGGGATGTGCTTAAAGGGGATCCCCTTCCTCTTCAGCTCCCGGTGGGGGAAGGCGCCGATTTCGAGGGCGTTGTCGATCTGCTAGGGATGGAATTTCTCCGATGGTGCGGGCCCAACGGGGATGCGATGGAGAAAAATCCCCTCCCCGAGGGTTTGGCCGATGCCGCCAAAAAGCAAAGGGAGCGTCTTTTGGAGAAACTGTCCGAGTGGGACGACGGGATTCTCTCCCTTTTCCTGGAAAGCCGGGAGATAACCCGGGACATGATCATCCGGAGCATCCGGGAAGGGACGATCCGGGGTCGCGTCGTCCCGATCCTCTACGGGTCGGCCCTTAAGAACAAAGGTGTCCAGCCCCTTCTGGACGCCGTCAACCGTTACCTGCCCAGCCCTCTTGACCTTCCCCCCGTGGCGGGAAGCTGGAAGGGGGAACCCAGGGCAAGGGAACTTTCTGAAAACGAGGCTTTTTGCGGGCTGGTTTTCAAGATCATGGCTTTTGCCGGGAGGCCGACCCTTTTTTATGTCCGGGTCTATTCGGGGATCTGCCGGCTTGGGGAAAAAATCCTGAACGGCAGGACCGGGGACGACGAAAGGGTCATGAAGATCCTCCGGATGCACGCCAACAGGCGGGAGGAGATCCGGGAAATGAAGGCGGGCGACATCGTGGCTCTGGTAGGGTTGAAAAAGGCCAGGACCGGCGACACCATCTCCGACCCGGCCGATCCCGTCAACCTGGAGGAGCCTGTTTTTCCCAAACCCGTGATCTTTGTTTCCATTGAACCCAGAAGTGCGGGGGAAGAGGAAAAACTCATGGCGGTCCTTGAGGTCCTTGCCCAGGAGGATCCGACTTTCGTGGTGAAAAGGGATGAGGAGACGGGCCAGATCATTCTCAGCGGCATGGGAGAGCTCCATCTGGAGGTCCTGACGCAGAGGATCTTTGAAGAATTCAAGGTCCAGGGAAGGGTCGGTCGGCCCCAGGTTTCCTATCGGGAAACGATCAGTATGAAGGTGAAAAGGACGGAGCATTTTTTAAGGGAGGTCGCCGGCAAGGAGCACGAGGCTACGGTGACCCTCCAGGTCGAGCCATCCCCGGGGACGGGAGACATCCGGTTCATGGATGCTCTGGAGGAAGGGGCCCTTCCTCCAGAGGCGAGGAGGTGGATCAAAACCGCCGCCGTGGAGGCGGCCGGCAGCGGGGCCAAGGCAGGGTATCCCGTCATCGACATCCTCATAACCCTCCTCGACGTCCGGTATCACCCCGAAAAATCCACCGAAATTGCCCTGAAAGCGGCCGCTTCCTCGGCCCTGAACCAATGCCTCAGGGAGGCGGGCCCTGTCCTCCTCGAACCGATCATGGCTGTCGAGGTGGAAACCCCGGAAGAGTTTACGGGGGAGGTCATGGGAAGCCTTACCCTCATGCGCGGGACCATTGGAGGGGTCAAAAAGGAAGGGCCCCTCGAAAGGATCTCGGCCAGCATCCCCCTGAAAGAGATGTTCGGATATACGACCAGACTCCGGTCCCTGACCCAGGGGAGGGGGACTTTTACCATGGAACTGTCCCGCTACCTTCCGGAGGGGGTACCATGAGGCAGGTGGTGGTTTTCAGCGATCTGGACGGGACCCTCCTCGATCACGAGACGTTCAGCGTCCGTCTCGCCGTTTCTGCCGTGGACCTGCTTGTGAGGAGAGGTTTTCCCCTCGTTCCTGTGAGCAGCAAAACCGCCTCTGAAATCCGGTGGTGGATGAAGGCCCTTTTTCTTGAGGGGCCGTTTGTCTGCGAAAACGGGTGCGGCCTCGTGATCCCGGAAGGGTATTTCGAAAGGATACCGGAGGGAGGGGTCAAGGAGAAGGGTGAGTGGAGGGTGCCCCTGGGGACAGCCATCGGGGAGGTCCGGGAAAAGCTCAAGGAGGCTGCCCTTGAGGCCCGAGTCCGCGTCAGGGGTTTCGGCGACATGTCCTCCCGGGAGATCTCCCGTCTTTCGGGCCTTAAAGTCCAGGAGGAACTGGATGGAGCGATGGACCGGGAATACGAGGAGCCCTTTGTGCTGGAGAAGGAAAAGGATCTTGACCGCCTCGTTCCCCTCGCGGAAAAAAGGGGCCTGGTCATCACGAGGGGGGGACGGTTTTGCCACGCTTCGGGAAAGTGCGACAAGGGCCGGGCGGTGGGGATCCTCATCGTCCTTTTCCGGGAGAAATTCCCGGATGTCCTGACCGTCGGCGTTGGGGACAGCCAGAACGACCTGTCCATGCTTCTGGCGGTCGATAGGGGTTTTCTGGTCGGGAAGCCCGACGGTTCCCATGATCCCGCAATCCCTCCGGAGGCTGCCGCGAGAACCAGGGGCGCAGGTCCGAAGGGTTTCCGGGAGGCTGTTGAGGAGATTATCGCCATTGGATGACCGTGATGAAAAAGCCCTCGCCATGATCAAAAACACCATGGGGTACACCTTCCGGAACCCTTCCCTTCTGGTGGAAGCCCTGACCCACCCCTCGGCTGTCAAAGAGGGCAAAAGTCCGGGTCCCGACAACCAGAGACTGGAATACCTGGGGGATGCGGTCTTGCAGCTGGTGGTTTCGGGCCTGCTGATGGAACGGTTCCCCGATGCCGGGGAAGGGGACCTGAGCACTCTTCGGGCTGAGCTGGTCAGGCGGGAAAACCTGGCGGAACTGGCCTTCGGGATCGATCTAATCGATTTTGTCCGGGTGGGGCCCAGCCTGGAATCGGCTCCCCTTGTGGCGCAAGAAACCGTGGCCGCCGACGCTTTCGAGGCCCTTGCCGGGGCCCTGTTCCTCGACGGCGCCTGGACGCGGGTGAGGGAAGCGCTGATCCCCCTTTTTCAGGACCTGCCGCAGCCCGGACAGAGCCTGAAAGGGGCCAAGTCCACCTTGCAGGAAACCCTGCAGGGACGTTTTTCCGGAGACGTCCCTGTTTACCAGGTTCTGGAAAACCCGGGCCGCCAGGACGATGAGCGCTTCATCGCGAGGGTATACCATCACCAACGGCTCCTCGGTCAGGGGACAGGGCGCAGCAAGAAAAGGGCCGAAGAGGCCGCCGCGGCCCTGGCCCTTGAGAATCTAAGGGAGGGGTGATGGGTGACGGTTTTCGCTCCGGTTTTGTGGGGATCCTGGGACGTCCCAATGTGGGGAAGTCCACCCTCTTAAACAGGCTCTGCGGGGAGAAGCTCGCCATTATTTCCCGTAAGCCGCAGACGACCCGGACGCGGGTCCTCGGAGTCCTTCACCGCACCGGGGCCCAGGTGATATTCCTCGACACTCCGGGGGTTCACGATTCCGCGAGGGCCCTCGGCAAGGCCATGAAGGGGATCGTTGCGCAGGTGGCCGCGGATGTGGATCTGATCCTTTTCATGACCGACGCCACCAGGCCGTTGGGCCGGGAGGATGAACTGGCGCTTGCTACCCTCCGATCCAACCCGGGCATCCCCTGTTTTCTACTGGTAAACAAGGTGGATGCCGCAGGGGTCAAAGAGGCTTCGCGCCGTCTTGAGGACCTGAAGAATGACCACCTGTTTAAAAAGTCCCTGCAAATCAGCGCCCTTACGGGGGAGGGGATAAAGAAGCTTGTGGACCTGATTGTCGAGGACCTTCCGGAGGGCGTCCCCTATTTTCCCGAGGGGATGGTGACCGACCTGCCGCTGGCTTTCCGGCTCGCCGAGATCGTCCGGGAGAAGCTTTTTGACCGGACGAGGGATGAGATCCCCTACTCGACGGCCGTGGTGGCCGAGGGGATTGAACCCTTGAAGGAGGATCTGGTCCAAGTACGCTGCACCGTCTTCGTGGAAAAGGAATCCCAGAAAGGGATCGTGATCGGCAAGGGCGGAAAGATGCTCAAGGAGGTGGGGACGGCGGCGCGGCCGGAGATGGAAGCCCTTATGGGCAAGAGGGTCTTTCTCGAGATCAGGGTCAAGGTCAAGAAGGACTGGCCCGACCGGGAGCCCCTGCTTAGGCTCATTGGCTACAGCTGACCGCTACGCTTTTCGGCCGAAGGGACGCCGGTTCACCTTTCCGGTTTCAATTTGAATTCGCCAGGAGTGGGCTATGTACATCAGTAAATTGGACACACTGCTCGAGAACATCAGGAAGCTGTTGCGACGGGGCGCAAACCGGAACGTCCGCAACATCCTCCAGAGAATGCACGCCGCGGATATCGCCTATCTTTACCGGTACCTCAACGAGGTGGAGCAGTTAAAGATCTTCCGGCTCCTTGAAAATTCCGACATGGCTTCTGAGATCATCAGCCATGTGGATACCCCAACCGCCGCGAGGATCATCACTCAGCTGGACCGGAAAAAGGCCGCCGAAATCCTCCAGGAGATGGATCCTGACGACGAGGTCAATCTCCTGCAAGAGGTGGATCCGCAGGTCAAGGAGGAGATCCTGGTCCACCTTTCGGACACGGAAGCCGAAAGCATCGAGGAGCAGTTCCAGTACCCGGAAGATTCCGCCGGGCGCATCATGAACACCAACTGCTTCACCCTCCACCAGGAACTGACCGTCTCCCAGGCCATCGAGAACCTCCAGGGCAGGGGGGAAGAGGCAACGGAGATGGTCTTTTACCTCTATGTGGTAGACGGCAGCGGACACCTGGTGGGGGTTTGCTCCCTGCGCCAGCTCCTCATGGTCCCGGCGCAGACAAGGCTTCAAAGGATCATGACCAGTGAGGTGGTTTCAGTCAGTCCGGAGACCGACCAGGAGGAGGTGGCCAAGCTGGTGGAGCGGTACGACCTGCTGGCGGTCCCCGTCGTTGACCAGGAGAAGCGCATCCTGGGTATCGTCACAGTAGACGACGTCATCGATGTCATCCGCCACGAGGCCACCGAAGACATCATGAAGATGGTCGGTACCGGGGACGAGTACCTGAACCGCTCCGTCTTCATCAGGGCGAGGATGAGGTTGCCTTGGCTCCTGGTGGCCTTTCTGGGGGAGGTGATAGGGATCCAGTTCCTCAATATGTTCAACGCCACCCTGCAGGAAGTTGTCGCCCTGGCGTTTTATCTGCCCATTATCATCGCAATGGGGGGTAATATCGGGAGCACCTCCATGACTATCGTTGTCCGCGGTCTCGCCACCGGCAGGATCAGCGCCCAGGATGTCATGAGGGTGGTTTTCAAGGAGCTTTCTGTTGCCATGGTCCTCGGAATCATTTACGGCGGAATCCTTATGCTGCTCACCTACCTGCAATTCGGCGACGTGAGCTATCTCGGCTTCGTGGTCGGCGTCAGTATGCTCATATCCATGGTTATGGCGGCCGCAATCGGGACTCTTGCACCCATTGCACTCAACGCCATGAAGATCGACCCGGCAGTGGCCACAGGGCCCTTCGTCACCAGCGCCGTGGACAGCCTCGGGATCCTGTTGTACCTGAGCACGGCCACGCTGATCCTCACCTGAGGCATATGCCATCCTTCCTTGCGGATGAGGCCATCGTCCTTTCCTCGGTGGACGTGGGTGAGGAGGACAGGATCCTGACCCTCCTGACGAAGGACCACGGCCTGTGGCGGGCGGCGGCTTCCTCGGCGGGCAACCTGAAAAAGGGGAAAACCGCCTCCCTGGACCTTTTCGTCCGGAGCCATCTGGAGGTGGGGATTCCCCGGGATCCCTCAAGGTTAAAGCGCGTCAGGTCCTCCGAGGTCCTCGAGACCTTCCTCGGCATCAGGTCCGACTATTTGCGCCTATGCGCCGCATCATATGTCGGCGAGATAGTGTCGAGGTGCGTTCAGGAGGACGACCCGGCGAGGGAAATTTTCGGGCTCCTCCGGGTCATCCTCGGAATGCTGGAAAAGGGGGCGGGGATCTACCGGAGCCTCTTTTTCTTCGAGAGCCGACTTCTGAGGGAACTGGGGCTGGCCCCGGACACCGCCGCCTGCCGGGAATGCGGAAAAACCCTGGAGGGAAACGTCGTCATCGATCCCCCTCGAGGGGGGTTTGTCCACCAGCGGTGCCGGGCCGGGGAAGGGGAGACGCCTCTTTCCCAGGGGGACCTCAACCTTCTGCGCTTCGTCCTCGAAAAAAGGCCCGGTATCCTTTCCATCCTGGCCGTGGACGAGGAACGGGCCAAACGCATTTTCGGGGAACTCCAGCGTTTTTCCGTTCACCACCTCGGGTTTTCCCCCAGGACTGCGGCGAATCTGGTTTAAAAAAGAAGTCGAACGTTAAACGTCGAAAGTAAATTATCCCGAAGAGACGTGAACCAGCCTCGCCCTTGCGCCAAAGCGATGATAAGGCGGGCCACACGTACGATCAAAGGATTCCATTGAACGTTAAAGATGTAACGTTCAACGAATGTTAATTGAACGGGTGTGGGAAATCTGGCCCCTTGCGCCAACGCGTTGAAAAGGTTCACGTTAAATGTTGAACCGTAAACTTGTCTTTTTTCCGTTGGACGTTTGACTCATGATTTCTTGACAGATCTTCCCATTCCCTTTTAAATGTGCGCTTTCCTGACTTTCCGACAGCCATTTCCAATGGGAGAAAAGGGGACTTATGAAAGGAAAGACCTTCCAGCAGGTGATCCTCGACCTTCAGGGGTATTGGGCCGGGAAAGGATGCCTGATCGGCCAGCCCTACGACCTCGAGGTGGGGGCGGGAACCCTGAACCCGGCCACTCTACTGCGGGCCCTTGGCCCGGAACCATGGAACATCGCCTATGTGGAGCCCTCCAGGAGACCCACCGACGGACGCTATGGGGAAAACCCCAACAGGCTCCAGCATTACTATCAGTACCAGGTGATCCTCAAACCCTCCCCGGACGACATCCAGGACCTGTATCTCGACAGCCTCTACGCCCTGGGGATCGACCCGAAGAAGCACGACATCCGTTTTGTGGAGGACGACTGGGAAAACCCCACGGTCGGCGCCTGGGGCCTGGGCTGGGAGGTCTGGCTGGATGGTATGGAGATCACCCAGTTCACCTATTTCCAGCAGGCGGGAGGCCTCGACTGCGACCCCGTCAGCGGGGAGCTGACCTACGGGCTGGAAAGGATCACCATGTACCTGCAGGGGATCGACAACGTTTATGACCTCATCTGGACTGACGGGGTGACCTACGGCGACGTGCACCACCGCGGCGAGTGGGAGCACTCCACCTATAACTTCGAGGTTGCCGACACGGCCATGCTCTTTTCACTCTTCGACAGGTTCGAGGCCGAATCGAAAGCCGCCCTTGAAAAGGGCCTCGTTCTCCCGGCCTACGACTACTGCCTGAAATGCTCCCACACCTTTAACCTCCTCGAGGCACGGGGGGCAATCAGCGTTACCGAGCGCACGGGCTTTATCCACCGGGTCCGGAACCTGTGCCGCGCTTGCGCCGAGGCCTACGTGGCCCAGAGGGAGGCCATGGGACACCCCCTTATGGGGAAGAACCTCCTTCCGGACAGGAAAAGGACAGCTGGAGGCCGCCGATGACCCGCGACCTTCTCCTCGAGATCGGAACGGAAGAGATCCCCGCAGGGTACCTGCCTCCGGCCATGCGCCAGCTCGAAGAACTCGCCCGAAAGGAATTTTCGGCGGCAAGGCTCTTTTTTGGGGAAATAAGGGGTTACGCCACCCCCAGGCGTCTTGTCCTTCACATCACAAAGGTTGCCGAGGCCCAGGAATCGGCCGTCCGGGAGATCCTCGGGCCCGCACGGGGGGTTGCCTACGACGTGGCAGGGAACCCCACGAAGGCGGCGGAGGGCTTCGCCCGCTCCCAGGGAGTCGATATCGGAAAGCTGAAGGTCGTTTCCACCCCGAAGGGCGAGTATGTCGCCGCCGTGAAGGAGGAGGAAGGCCGCCCGGCGGCAGAGGTCCTGGTCCGCATCGTTCCCGGCCTCATCACATCCCTTCATTTTCCGAAGTTCCAGAGGTGGGGGTCCTCCCCCCTGCGTTTCGCGAGGCCCATCCGCTGGATCCTCTGTCTTTTCGGGTCCGAGGTCGTACCCTTTAATCTGGATGGGATCCGTGCGGGCAGGTCCACCAGGGGCCACCGGTTCATGGCGCCCGGGCCCTTTGAAGTCAAGGATGCCAAGGATTTCTTCCGGGTCCTCCGGAAAGGGAAGGTGATCCTGGAGCCGGAGGAGCGCAGGGAAGCCATCCGCGAGGCCGTCCGCGAAGCCGCCGCCGAAGCCGGGGGAAAGCCGGTAGGGGAGGAGAACCTCCTGGAGGAGGTCGTCTACCTCGTGGAATACCCGGTGGTCCTGCGGGGGCAGATCGACAAAAAATACCTCGCCCTTCCCCGGGAAGTCCTGGTCACCTCCATGCGCTCCCACCAGCGCTATTTCCCCGTCGAGGGACGGGGGGGCAAGCTCAAGGCCTCCTTCATCACGGTGAGCAACAACAAGGCACGCGATCCAGGGGTGGTCGTCGCAGGCAACGAACGGGTCCTGCGGGCGCGTCTGGAAGACGGCATGTTCTTCTTTTCCGAGGACCTCAAGATTTCCTTGGCTGAGAGGGTCGAACAGCTCAAGACCGTCGTTTTCCAGGAGAAGCTGGGGACCTCCTGGGAGAAGATGGAGCGTTTCTCGGCTTTGGCCCGGGATATCGCGAAAAAGGTCGCTCCGGAGGCCCTTGACGAGGTGGGAGAGGTTGCTTTCCTGTGCAAGGGCGACCTGGTGACCCACATGGTGGGGGAGTTCGCGGAGCTGCAGGGGGTCATGGGCAGGGAATACGCCCTGGCCGAGGGGAAGGGAAAAGCCGTTGCCGACGGGATCCTGGAGCATTACTATCCACGTTTTTCGGGGGACCGGACCCCGGCCACCCTCGGGGGCGCCGTCGTGAGCATCGCCGACCGCCTGGACACCATCTGCGGATGCTTTGGGATCGGGATCACCCCCACCGGTACCGCCGACCCCTACGCCCTTCGCAGGCACGCCCTGGGCATCATCGCCATCCTCATGGACCGGGGGTGGCGCGTGGACCTGAGGGGCCTCCTCAAGGCGTCCCTGAAGCTCCTGGAGGGGAAAACCGACATCCCCGAGGACCGGGCACTGGCCGGCATGGAGGAGTTCTTCCGCGGGCGTCTGCACAACCTCCTGACGGGGCGCGGGTCCAGGCACGACCTGGTGACAGCCGTAATCCAGGGGCAATGGGCCGATCCGGTGGACGCTGCGGCAAGGGTGAAGGCCCTTGGGGAGTTCAGCCGTAAAGCGGGCTTTGCCGATCTCATGATGTCCTTCAAGCGGGTCATGAACATAATCCCGGAAGGGTTTGGGGGAGAGGTGGACCCGAAGCTCCTCGTCCACCCCGCGGAGCGGGAACTGCTGGAGGCTTCCCGGAAAGTGGCCGGCCAGGTGGGGTCTCTTCTGGGGGGAGGGGATTACCCCCAAACATTGAAGGTCCTCGCCGAGCTTAAAAAGCCTGTGGACGCTTTCTTCGACGGGGTCCTCGTCATGGACAAGGACCCGGCTGTGAAGGCAAACCGCCTGGCCCTGCTGGCCGGCATCTCCGGCCTCTTCGCGAGGGTAGCCGACTTCAGGAAGGTCGTTACCGAATAAAATTCGGGTCAGTTCAGGGTTGAGCGTTCAGGGTTCAGAGAAAAGGCTCATCCTTCTTCGGCAAGGATGCGGGAAACCAAGGTGTTCAGAGCCCAGGGTTCAGATTTTGGAGTTCCCGGCTTCCCAACTTGGCCCTTGGACTGTTTCCTTTTGCCCAACGTCCGGGGTCCGATGCCCGGATTGTTCTTAAAGGCACCAGTCACCGGTTGCCAATTCTGAGCTTGTCCTCAATCCTCGATCTTCTTTCCTCAATCCTCGATCCTCTTTCCTCAATCCTCGATCCTCTTTCCTCAATCCTCCGTTTCTTCTGCCTCCCCGTTGTTCCAGAAGCCGCACGGAAAAACTATTTTCCGAAAAAACCAGTCTTTCCTGTTGCCCTCGGTCCGGCCCCTGTAGTATTATTGGCAATATTGATTCGCCTGCCGTAAACGGTCCTTTTTCGGGGGTCAGCAGAGGGGAGATAGCGGTTGGTGGTTTTTGTCAGAAATGGGTCGAGCCCTTTCTGGAGCGGGGTATGGAAAGGGAATCGAGTCTTTCGACGGTCGGCACTGGTGCCGGCCGTTTCTCTTTTCTAGGGATGAGTAACTATAAAACATCAGTCGCCGGGAAAGGAGGGGTGCAAAGAGAAAAGAGCTGCCTCGGGATACTTTTGATCGCCGAACCCTTTAGACGAATCGGAAGAAAGGAGTGACTAATGAGAAGAGGAACAACTGTTTTTGTATTGATCATGTCCCTCATGCTGGCCGTTGGTATGATCGCCTGCGGCAATGGGGGAGGCGATGATGAGGATAAAATCCGTATGGGGATAACAGTCGATTCCGATGGCAATACCGTCACCTTCTTCAATGCCGAAACCCTTGAAGCTGCAGGAACCATAGACGCGGAGTGCGATTTTCCCTTTGAGGTCGTGATGTCGCAGGACGGTTCCGAGGCATATGTCCTTTGCTTCGGTGAGCCGGCCATGGTTTCCATCGTGTCCATGAACCAGCAGGCTGTCCTCGCAACCGTAACCCTGTCCGGCGACCGCGCCTACGACGGGGTCATTGGACCGGACGGCTATCTCTATGTCGCCTACGATTCCTCCTCCATTTTGTCCAAGGTGCTCGTTGCCGGGTCAACACCTGCCGAAGTCGATACCATCCCTATCAGCGCCAATGGCGGGCCCATCCTTGTGTCCAACGACGGGGACTATTTGTACGTGGCGGCCCACCAAGGAGACAACAACTTGTCCAAGATCGAGATCGCCTCGGGCTTAGAGGTCGACAACTGGACTCCTGGGTATTCTTACCTCTACGATATGGCCCTGGACGAGGATGGCCGGCTTTTTCTCGGATCCTATGATGAGTACGAGATCCCTGTCTGGAACACCGTGACCGACTCAATGATGGATACGTTCCTTCCACTGGGTGTCGCGGAAGTGGCCAATGGCCTTCTCCTTGAAGGAGGCAAGCTTTATATTTCCAACGGCCTTTCCTATAACACGGAATATGATAACGGGGCCCTGACCATTGTAGACACCGACCTGACGTGGGACGATTACGATTATGCCCAGGACGACGATAGTTCCTACGAGGTCGCGCTGCCTTTCTCCTTCCCATTTATGAGCGCCAATTACGACACCATCTATTTCAGCTCAAATGGAAACCTTGGCCTGGATACGGATTACAGTTACGATCAAGGTGCAGAAAACATCCTGGGCTTTGCCCCCAATAATGAGGACCTTGACAGCGGGGACGGGTACTTCAACTATTCCCATCGGACGTTTGCCGACCACGTGGTATTCCAGTGGTCCACAGCCACAGATAGCGATTCGTACGCAACCAGTACAGTGACGGTGTTCGAGGCGGTCGTTTTCGATGACGGCCGGGTGCGGTTCGACTACCTGCATAGCATGCCCGGGGCCATTGATGAGGACGATGAATACGAATACGGAGTTGGAGACGGGAGCGGCACGGCCGTGGTGGGCCTGAGGGGCGACTACGGTTCCCCCTTCGAGCTGGAACGCCTGAGCCTTCTATGGGATCCGAGTGTCTCCGAAACCTCCATGACGGAGGTTCCCTTTCAGTGGGAGGGGAGCGGGGCTTTGCATCTTCCCCTCGTGGACATGCCGCACGGCATTGCCATGACGGATGAATTCATTTTCCTTCCCTGCCCGAAGCACGGTTATGACAGCGGTACGGTGACGAATGTATTGGAAGTCTATGACCGCGCCACCATGCTTCCGGCCGGCACGGTCACGGTCGGCCAGGGACCGCGGGGCATCGCCATCCAGCCCTGATCTTTAGCCCTTCAACACCAACAGAGCGGGCCCCGAATGGGGCCCGCCTTTTTAATACCGCTTCTTTCTTTCCAGTCCGTCCTGTGGTTTTTATGGACGATCCTAAAAGATCAAGAACTGTGGAACCTTTGGCCCTGCGCGTGGTAAACTGAATCCATTGTTATCTGACAGGTCCGGGGGGCACGCGGTTCAGGCCATGGAATGTGAGGGGAAACTGTTCGTCCGGAGGATTGTTAACCGGCAGGTTTGGATCTTAAGGGGAAGTTTCCACGAAAGGAGAAAACCATGAGAAAGATGTTTTTGCTGATTCCGTTGGCGGTCGTATTTCTGGCGGCGGGGGTGAACGCCGAATCGGGGAAGAAGGCAGGAGACCCTGAAAGTGGGAAATCGGCCTTCGCCGAGCACTGCGTGAAGTGTCACGATGCTTCCCGGGCGATGTCCAAGACCAAGGACAGGGACGGCTGGGAGGCCACCGTGGAGCGGATGTCCGACAACCACAACATAAGGTTTGGTTCCCCCATTCCCCAGGACGCCATGGACGACATCATCGAGCATCTCGCAAGGGACAGGGGCAACAAGCCTTAATACGCAGAGCAAGAGAGGGGAACAGGCGGCAAAGGTAAGGAGTGACGAAAAGTCCAGGCGACGGAAGCCCGGAGGACTGGAATGCCGGGTGCCCGGCGGATCGCCCATCGATCCGGCCCCCGTCGCCCCCCTGGTGAATAGTAATTAGTGATTGGTGATCAGTAGTGATTGATAGGAAGATCGCGTTTCCCTGTTTCTGGTGTCATTGCGAGCCAGCACCAAGCGAGGCAATCCGGAAGGAACGTCAAACGGATAAAGCGACCTCGAACGTCCAACGAATACAGCGACGTCCAACGTCAAACGGGAATCACCAGTCACCTTTTTTCTGCCTTTTCCCCCCGTCCCCGCGTGTGCTTTTTCCCGCGGCATGCCATCCCTCCGGACTCCGGAATATTTTTTCCTCTGAACCCTGAACTCTGGACTCTGGACTGTCTTCTCCCTTTCCCTTGTGCTCTTTTCAGAACTGCCCCCCATATCCTGTCGTGGAATTCAAGGCCCTCAACGTGTTAAGCTGATTCTCTATTCCCTTTAAGTTTTTTAAGGAGTTTTGAGGTCGACAAATGATGCTCAGGAGTGAAAGAGAAAGCAAGGAGGCTCAGGAGCTTTCCCCCTTCGCAGCCCTCAACTCCCTCTCCCGGGGGCGGCGCTTTCCGGAGGAGGAGCACCTTTACCGCCTGGCCTTTGAGCGGGACCGCGACCGGATCATCCATTGCAGCGCCTTTCGCCGCATGGAATACAAGACGCAGGTGTTCTTCTACCATGAGGGCGACTATTTCCGGACGAGGCTGACCCATTCCCTCGAAGTGGCCCAGTTGAGCAGAAGCGTCGCCCTGGCCCTGGACCTTAACGAGACCCTCGCCGAGGCGGTGGCCCTCGCCCACGACCTTGGCCACACCCCTTTCGGGCACGCAGGGGAAAGGGTAATGGACGAAATGATGGCCGAGGAAGGCGGATTCGAGCACAACCTTCAGTCCCTCAGGATCGTGGACCTTCTCGAATACCGGTACCCGGATTTCCCCGGCCTGAACCTGACGTGGGAGGTCAGGGAGGGGATCGCCAAGCACAGCACCGATTACGACGACCCTGAAACCTCCCTTTTCGGGGAAACGCAGCCGTCCCTGGAGGCCCAGATCGTGGAGATCGCCGACGAGATCGCCTACAACAACCACGACCTGGATGACGGCCTGACCTCCTCCATGATCGATCCCGGTCAGCTCTCGGGGGTGACCCTCTGGAAGGAGGTCTCACGGGGGATCCGGGCCGAAAGAAACCACATCGGGCGGGCCATGCTCAGGCACGAGGCTATCAGGAGGATCATCAACTGGCAGGTCTCGGATCTGGTGGAGAACATCGGCAAAAGGATATTGGAAATGGGTCTGGAAAACCGGCAGGACCTCCTCAAAGCCGCGGACCGGGTGGCCACCTTCAGCGATGAAATGGACGGAATGAACCAGGAGCTCAAAGGCTTCCTCAAGGAGAACCTCTATGAGCATTTCCGGGTCATCCGGATGGCCGGGAAAGCCCAGAGGATCCTCACCGATCTTTTCCACGCCTATCTTGGCAAGCCGAAACAGCTCCCGCCTCACGTTTTCCGAAAGATCGTCGAGAACGGGCGGCCAAAACGGGTGGTCTGCGATTACCTGGCCGGCATGACCGACAAGTTCGCCCTCGAGGAACACCGGAAACTCTTCGACCCTAACGAAAGGGTCTAGGAAAGGAGACGGCTATGAAAAGGATGTTATGGCTGATCCCCGCTGCGGTCCTCGTCCTGACAGCGGGATTCGTTTCGGCGGATTCCGACAGGAACGCGGACCCTGAAAAAGGGAAGATAGCCTTCGAGGGGTACTGCGTCAAATGCCACGATTCCCAGCGCACTCTGTCCAGGACCAAGGATCGGGACGGCTGGGAGTGGACTGTTAAAACCATGTCCAGATACCACGACAGGAGGACCGGATCCCCAATCCCCGAAGATGACCAGAAGGATATCATCGCGTACCTCCTCCGGAACGCGGGGGGGAATTGAAAAGGGGAATTGAGGATTGAAAATTAAGGAAGGAAAAAGAATTGTTTTCGAATTATATATTTAAAATAATAGCTTAAATCATGAAGACTAACGTTTTACATTAATAAAAATATTGGCGCCCAAATTCCGGTATTAAAAAAATCCGGCTCATTCTCTTTCTGTTATAGTGAAAGGATCCAGGAAACACAGAGCCAAGAGACAACATGCGTAAAAGGCAGGCTGGGGGTAATTCCCAAAATTTTATCCTTTTTCCTTCATGTTAAACACAATGCGATTTTCCCGGGTCGGACGACCCAAAGGAGGTTTTTTTATGGCTTTTAAATGGAACCCGCCCCAAGGGGGGCAGCAGCCGTCCCTGGAGGAATCCCTGGAGCAGATAAGGCAGAAGTTCAAGGGATTTCATCAGGGAGGCCCCATCCTCACGGCGATCATCGTGATCGCCCTTCTCGGGATCGCCGGCTGGACAAGCTGGTTCACCGTCCAGCCCGAGGAAACCGGCGTCGTTCAGCGCTTCGGAAGGGTCATGAGGACCGCAGACCCGGGCCTTCACTTCAAGTGGCCCTTCGGGATCGAAACGGCCACAATGGTTCCCACCGCCCGCGTCCTGAAAGAGGAGTTCGGATTCCGGACGGCGAACCTCGTCCCCGGGGAAAGGACCCGTTATGCCGGCGACCAGTCCTATCAGGGCGAGTCCCTGATGCTCACAGGGGACCTTAACGTCATCGACGTGCAGTGGATTTTGCAATACCGCATCGAAGACCCCATCGCCTTTTTATTCAATGTCCGGAATACGCCCAAGACCATCAGGGATATCACCGAGGCCGTCATGCGGCGCTCCGTAGGCAACCGCCTTGGGAGCGGCGTGCTGACGACGGCCCGCGTGGAGATTGCCACCGAGGCGAAAAACGACATCCAGGCAATCCTGTCAGATTATAAATGCGGGGTGCGCCTCGTGACCGTGGAGCTGCAGGATGTAACCCCTCCCGATCCCGTCAAGCCCGCCTTCAACGAGGTCAACGAATCCCGGCAGGACAAGGAGCGGTCCATCAACCAGGCCCAGGAGATGGCCAACAAGGAAATCCCCAAGGCAAGGGGTGTGGCGTCCCAGAGCATCAGCGAGGCCCAGGGTTATGCGACGGAACGCGTCAACCGGGCCAAAGGGGAAGCCAATCGATTCGAGGCCATCCTCACGGAATACCGCCAGGCCCCTCAGGTGACCCGGCGCCGGTTGTACCTCGAAGCCATGAACGATTTTCTCAAAAACGTTAATAACGTCTACATCATTGATGAGGATCAAAGGGCCATGGTGCCCTGGATAGGGCTTGGCTCGGCTCCGTCCCCGTCCATGGAAGGAGGCCAGCGATGAACCCGGCCGTCAAAAGAGCAATAATAATAATTCCCGTATTGATCCTTCTGCTGATTGTCTCCGGGGCCTTCTTCATCCTTGAAGAGGGCAGGCAGGCCATTATCGTGCAATTCGGGCGGCCGGTGGGGCAAACCATCACCCAGGCAGGCCTTCATTTCAAGATCCCCTTTATCCAGGAGGTGAGGTTTTTTGAGAAAAGGCTTCTCGTCTGGGACGGGGACCCGAACCAGATCCCGACCAAGGGCCGGGAGTTCATCTGGGTCGACACCACGGCGCGCTGGAGGATCGCGGATGCCAAAAAATTCCTGGAGAGCGTCGCCACGGAAGCCGGCGCGCAGTCGCGCCTGGATGACATCATCGACTCCGTCGTCCGCGACCAGGTGTCCAACAGTGAGCTGGTAGAACTGGTCCGAAGCAGTTCCTGGGAAGTCCCGGAGGACGTGGAGCTCGAGGAGGTGGTCCAGGAGCGGGAAGAGGAGATCAAGATGGAGATCCAGCGGGGCAGGGAGGAGATCACCCGCACCATCCTGACGGAGGCCCGCAAGATCATCCCTCAATACGGGATTGAACTGGTGGATGTGAGGATCAAGCGCCTTGACTATGTGGAGAGCGTCCGCCTGAAAGTCTACGAGCGCATGATCTCGGAGCGCAAGAGGATCGCCGCCCGGTTCCGTTCCGAAGGGGAGGGGCAAAGCGCCGAGATCCTCGGCGAGATGGAGAGGGAATTGCGTCAGATCCGGTCCGGGGCCTACCGGCAGGTGCAGGAGATCCGCGGAAAAGGGGATGCGGAAGCTACGAAGATCTACGGCCAGGCCTACAGCAAGGACCCCGAGTTCTACGCCTTCCTGCAGACCATCGAAAGCTACAAAGAGGGGACTAATACGGGTTCGACCCTTGTCCTCACGACGGAAAGCGACTTTTTCAGGTACTTAAAGGACGCCGCCCCGCGAAGGTAGCCCGGGCGCTCCGGAAGGCGCAGGATTTTTTCCAGGAAGCCCCCCGGCCCGTCCCTCTCCCGGGCAGGTCGGGGGGCGTTTCCAACACTATGGGGCGCAGGCGGACGAAAAGGCCATGTCAAACGTCGATTACCCTCGCATGTTCGATTACACGGCCGGCTACACGGACCAGTATCAGCTTGCCATGGCCCAGGTCTATTTCCTGAAGGGGCGCAAAGACGAGAGGGCGGTATTCGACTATTTCTTCCGCAAGCTGCCCTTCGAGGGTGGATACGCTGTCTTTGCCGGGTTGGAGGATCTCCTTGATGCCTTAGAGATCCTGCATTTTGATGACCAGGACCTGGATTTTCTGGAGCAGCAGGGCCTGGATCCCCGGTTCGTGGAATACCTTCGCACCTTCCGTTTCAGGGGGGACCTTTATTCCTCCGTGGAAGGGGACATCGTTTTCGCCGCGCGGCCCGTCCTCCAGGTGGAAGGAACCCTCATCGAGACGCAGATCATAGAAACCCTTCTGCTGAATATCCTTAATTTCCAGACCCTCATCGCGACCAAGGCCAGCCGCATGAGATGGGCGGCGGGGGACAGGACCCTTGTGGATTTCGGGCTGCGCCGGGCCCAGGGACCGGGCGGCTATTACGCCAGCCGGGCCGCGATTATCGGCGGATTCGACGCGACCAGCAACGTACGCGCGGGACGGGATTACGGCATCCCCGTTTCCGGCACGATGGCCCACTCTTTCGTCCAGAGCTACGAGGACGAGATCACGGCGTTCCGCCACTTTGCCGAGGAACGGCCCGACGACTGCGTCTTCCTGGTGGACACCTATGACACCCTCCGCAGCGGTCTTCCCAACGCAATCACCGTGGCGAAGGAGATGGAAAACCGGGGCCAAAGCCTGAAGGGGATCCGGTTGGACAGCGGGGACCTGGCCTGGCTGGCAGCAAAGAGCCGAAAAATGCTCGACGACAGCCAACTTCCCTACGTGAGGATCGCGGCCTCCAATCAGCTGAATGAACACGTGATAAGAAGCCTTCTGGAACAAAAGGCGCCCATTGATCTTTTCGGTGTCGGGACCAGTCTCGTCATAGGGGAGCCCGACGGGGCGTTGGACGGGGTCTACAAGCTTGTCTTCGCGTCGGGAAAACCGCGGATAAAGCTTTCGGAAAACATCGGCAAGATCACCATCCCTCACCGGAAACAGGTGTACCGCATCATCAACGGGGACGGCGCCTGGGTCGGCGCCGACGCGGTGGCTCTTTCGGGCGAGGAAAACTTCTCTGCGATCCATCATCCTTTCCAGCCACAAAAGTCTTTTTCCGTCGAGGGTTTCGGCAGGGAACCCCTGCTGGAGAAAGTGATGGAGGGAGGGAAGCGCTGCGTCGCGAGACGAAGTACTCAGGACATTGCCCGGCACTGCCGCGAACGGCTGGGAAAGCTGCCGGCGGAGTACAGGCGTTTTGAATTTCCCCACATCTACAAGGTAGGCCTTTCCGACGGCCTGAAAAGGGAGCGCGACAGGATGATCGACGGCCTCAGGGAGGGGGCAAGATGAAATGCCTGATCATGGTTGACATCCAGAACGATTTTATTCCCGGGGGCAGCCTTCCCGTACCGGGGGGCGACCGGATCATCCCGGCGGTGAACGGGATCCAGGGGGCCTTCGACCTGGTGGTCGCGACCCAGGACTGGCATCCGCCGGAACACCTCAGTTTCGCCTCCAACCATCCCGACCGGCGGCCCTTTGAAACGATCATCCTCGGAGATATGGAGCAGACCCTCTGGCCGGATCACTGTGTCCAGGGGTCGGAGGGGGCCGCATTCCCGGAGAACCTGAAAACGGCCCGCATCGAGGCCATCTTTCGAAAAGGGATGGATCCGGGGATCGACAGCTACAGCGGTTTTTTCGACAACGGCCGGCTAAAAAACACGGGTCTTGCCGGATATCTCAGGGAAAAAGGCGCGAAGGATCTGTATTTCTGCGGCCTTGCCGGTGATATCTGCGTGTATTTCACGGTGAGGGACGCGGTTGCGGAGGGTTTTTCATCGACCCTGATCGTGGATGCCGCGCGTCCTCTGGACCAGGAGGCCTACCAGAAGAAAATCCTGGAATTGCGGGGAATGGGGGTCAGGGTGGCCGGAAGCGAACAGATGAGACCGTAAGGTTCAACGTTGACAGGGTCGCAAAAAGTCCAGGTGGTACTTTTCGCACCAGGGAAAACGAAAAATGTCATTTTCGCTTTCCTTGCGAATCAAGGACTTACGACGACAGTCCTCGATTCGGGCGCCCCGACCGGGGCGCGTTGATGACTTTTTGAGAAGCCATCAACGTTGGATGCCGGCCTTCACGTTACCCCCCGGTCCATGTCATTCCAAGGAGAAAGAGAGAACAGGTGGAGATTACGACCGAAAGGACGGGAGAACGCCTCCAGTAACCGGTCATGTACATCTTGGAGAGGATATACAGGACCAGTCCGTTGCAAACGGCCAATGCGACGGGCGCCGGGGACAATTCGCCAAGAAGGTTCCTCGAAATTTCGCCGCCAGCCAGGGCGGTGAACAGGGCCAGGACTTCCATGGGATCCTGAAGGAAAACCGCGACTGTACCGGTTTTCAGAAGGAAAAAACCGAGGAGTAAAAATACCAGGATGGGCGGGAAAACGGTCTCGATTTTCCCGATGTAGCTTCCAGGCAAAAATGCCAGTATTATGGATTGATTCATGACCCAGGAAAGGAAAAGGGCGGTGTGCATAATCTCATACCGTTTCTCTTTTTCCTTTCTCCCCAGGGCATAATCCAGGGACCCGAGGATCAGCAGACCGGCAATGATCAGGAAATAGGCCGGTTTCCCTGGCCGATTGGTTATCCATGTTAAGGCCAGGTTCAGGGCGCTTAATCCGAAGAGGACCGCCAGGTTCCTTCGAAAGCGCTCCGCCCCGCCTCCCGTCCCCTCTGTCGCTTTTCTGGCAAGACCCCGAATCCGCCGGTTGACCCACCGGATGCGGGCGTGAAAATTAACGATCTGCATAATCTTTACCGTCAAAATCCCCCCCGACAGAAGGAAAAAGGCAAGGGCCACATATTTCAGATCCCGGGACCTGTTTAACCATAGTGTCAGGATCCCGAGTACTGTGGAAAGGCCGAAGAAAAATCCCAACACCTGCTTTACAGAAAAATTCAGATCGAGAAGCCTGTGATGGAGATGCCTTCGGTCGGGTTTGAAGGGGTTTTTCCCCTTGATCGTCCTTCTCACGAATGAAAAGGTCGTGTCGGCCATGGGCAGTGAAAGGAGAAGAGCCGGAACTACCATCATGAGGAAGGTGGTGGTTTTCATGGAAAACAGGACCGCAACCACAGCGAAGGTGAAACCAAGGAGCATGCTTCCGCTGTCGCCCAGGAAGGCCCTGGCAGGATTCAGGTTAAAGCGCAGGAACCCCAGGAGTCCCCCTGCCATCATCAGGCAGAACAGGGCCAAACTGATTCTGCCGGAGGTGAGGGAGAGGACTCCCATTCCCATAAAGGCGTTAAAACTCAATCCCGACGCAAGTCCGTCGATGCCGTCGATAAGGTTTACCGCGTTGGTCACCCCTACGATCCAGCCCAGTGTGATCAGGACCGTGAAGAAATGGCCCCAATCGGGGCCAAGGGTGTTGAGGAAGGGAATGCCGCTTATCCGCAGAAGAGCTCCGGTCTGCATGACGAAAAACGCCGCGGTGATCTGGACGAGAAACTTGGTTGAAAAGTGCACCCCTCTAAAATCGTCGACGATTCCCAGAAAAAAAATCAGGGCGGCAGCCGCGATCATCAGGGGGAGATGGGGATTGCCGGAATAGCCTATTGTGGTCGCGACCAAAACCAAAGGAAACAGGATGAGGCCTCCGGCAAGGGGGGTGGGGACTGCGTGGTTTTTACGGGCATCAGGGTAATCGAGCAGACCATAACGGGTGCTCACGCTGATGAAAACCGGCGTGAGGGTGAGGGTCAGAAAAGAAGGGATGAAAAAGAAAAGGACGAATTTCAAGGACAAACCCCCAAAAACCCGGTAAACCGGGTAAAAATCCCTTAAAAGGTATAAGATAAAAAAAGAATATTATCAAATTTTTAATCTTTCCGGGAGGTAGTCAGGCCGGGGTCAGTATTCCAGTTTCCAAGGGCTGCATTGACACTTCCGGGCAGAACCCATAGCATCTTTCCGTAAAGGGAAGGGCAGGGAAATGGAGGTTTTTTAAATGGATGATCGTCCCCGGATTCTGGTGACCGGCGGCGCCGGCTACATCGGTTCCCACACGGTCCTCGCCCTTGGAGAGGCAGGATATGAGGTCCTCACTTACGATAATCTTTCCACGGGACACAGGTGGGCGGTCCTGCACGGCGATTTGGTGGAAGGGGATCTGGCCGATAAGGATCTTTTACGGAAAACGATCCGCTCCTTCGCTCCCGAATCGGTCGTCCACTTCGCGGCCTTTATCGAGGTGAATGAAAGCGTCCTTAAACCATTAAAGTACTACATCAATAATACTGTAAACAGCATTAATTTAATTAATATAATGGTTGAGGAAAAGGTGAAAAACATGATCTTTTCCTCCACTGCGGCCGTTTACGGGGCCCCCGAAAGGGTCCCTGTGGATGAATCGGCGCCCCTGGCCCCGGTCAATCCTTACGGGGCTTCCAAGATGATGGTGGAAAAAATACTTTCCGACACTGCCCATGCCGTCCCCGCCTTTGCGTATATCTCCCTCCGGTATTTTAACGTCGCGGGAGCGGATCCGGAGGGAAGGATCGGACAGGCCTACCGGGACCCGACGCACCTGATCACGAGGGCTCTCCGGGCCGCTTTGGGCCGCATTCCCGCACTTGAGATCTTCGGATCGGATTACCCGACTTTCGACGGGACGGGGGTTCGGGATTACATCCACGTCAACGACCTGGCCCGGGCCCACCTGCTGGCGCTCCGGGGCCTGGAGGGAGGAATCCGGAGCCAGGTTTTAAACTGCGGATACGGCCACGGGTTTTCCGTGCGCGAGGTGGTAGACTCTGTCAGGAAGGTGACCGGACGGGATTTCCCCGTAAAGGAAACGGGGAGAAGGGAAGGGGACCCTCCGCAGATCGTTGCCCAATGCCGCCTGATCCGGGATCGGCTTTCCTGGCATCCGGAGCACGATGATCTGGAATACATCATCCGCACGGCCTGGGAATGGGAAAAGAAACTGGAAAAAACGGAATAGGGGAAAGGGAAGAAGGATGAGGGATGAAGGAACCGATGGCCTGCCACCCCGGACTTTTTTTCGCCGGACATTTGGCGCATGTTCGGTCCGAAGCCCAAAGCCCAGAGGAAAAGGCACGTTGAACGTTGATGGTTTTTTAAAAAGCCATCAACACGCCCCGGGTGTGGGGCGCCCGGATCCAGGACCGGGACCACATGTCGTGGACCCGTGAGGGAAGGGAAAACCCCGTTTTCCCTTTCCGAAAAGCAAAAAATCCCGGCTGGACTTTTTGCGACCCTATTAACGATAAACGATGAACCGTAAACGTGCCCTGAACGTTGGACGTTAATTTCCATTCCCCCTTTGACACCCTGTAGTCCTATCGGCTATTACATAAATGAAATAAGGGCCTTTTTTATCCTGTCCTTCTGGAGGTGAAACCATTGCCGATTATCCTTGTCGCGGATTCCGAACGGGACATCCGGGATCGTCTGGGAGCGGCCTTCCGGAATTCCGGGCACGAGGTCGATCTTGCCGAGGATGGCTCAAAAGCCGTCCGGATGATCCACGCAAGAAATTACGACATCGTTATCTCTGACCTGGCCCTCTCCGGGAAAGATGGGCTGGAGGTGATCAAGGAGGGAAAAAAAGCCTGCCCCGACTGCGGGGCCATCGTTACCGGGCTGACAGGCACCACGGATGTCCCGGTTCAGGCCTTCGAACTCGGCGCTTCCGATTTCGTCCGAAAGCCCTTCGCCATCGCCGAGATGGCAATGAGGGTGCAAAAGGCGCTGAAAATGAGGAGCCTGATGCGGGAGGTCCAATATCTCCGCCATACCCAGGATGTCATCTACAGGATGCGGGATATTGTCGGGGAAAGTGAAGGGATCCAGCACGTTTTCAGGCAGGTCAAATCCCTGGCCGACCAGCCTGACCCCGTTCTCATCCGTGGGGAGACCGGGACCGGCCGGCAGCTGATAGCGGGAGCGATCCATTTTAACGGGCACCGTGCCGAGTACGGATTCATAAGCCTCAGCGCGGCTATCCGGAATCCCGATCACCTGAAAAGCGATATCTTCGGGCACGTGAAAAACGCCTACCCGGAAGCGACCACGGCCCGGGTCGGCAGGATCGAGCAGGCCAGTGGAGGCACGATTTTCCTTGAGGAGATCGCGGAAATGCCCTCGGACCTCCAGGCCAGGACTTTCGAATTCCTGAAGACGGCCTCCTTCAGACGCTTTGGAGGAACGAGGGAAATTTCGGTGGATGTGCGGGTCATAGCCTCGACCGGACGGAACCTGAAAACCGAGGCGAATGAGGGACGGTTCCTGCCGGAACTGGCCGAGATCCTGGAAAAGAACGTGGTCTTCGTGCCTCCGTTGAGGGACCGGAAAGAGGACATCCGCGCCCTGGCCCGCTATTTTCTGGATCGCCTGCGGGTTGAGCTCGACAGCGGGCGGGCGGCCGTCCTTTCGGAAAAAGCCGTTGAAAAATTGATTGGCTACCATTGGCCGGGGAATATCCGTGAGTTGAAGAACGTCCTGGAAAGGGCTCTTTTCACGAGCGGCAAGGATGTCCTGGAGCCATCGGATATCCAGCTTCCCGAAGGAGAGGGGGATTCCATTGGGCGGATGGGAGGCGAGCGGAAGCTCAAGGACCTGGAGAAAGAGGCGGTTATCCAGGCTCTGGAAAAGAGCAATTACGTCCAGAAGGACGCCGCGAAGCTTCTGGGCATCTCCAAAAGGGTCATCCACTACAAGATCCAGCAGTTCGGGATCCGGCATCCGAGGTGGATCAGAAACAGGTGAAAGGAAGGAAGAAGAGGAAGTGAGAACAGGGAAAAGAGGAGGGGAATTCACCGCTTTCTTCTGGCTTTTTCTTCCCTTTTGCCTGTCCAGTTTTTCCTTTAACGTTCGACGTTAGACGTTGGACATTGGACGTTTCCATTAAGGAGGGTTTCCCATGCATATCTGCGTTATCGGGACTGGATACATCGGGCTTGTTACGGGCACCTGTTTTGCGGAATTCGGGGTGGAGGTCACATGTGTTGATGTAGACGAGAAGAAGATCGCCATGCTCCAGGAGGGGAAGATCCCCATCTATGAACCCGGTCTCGAGGACATGGTCCAGAGGAACATGAAGGCCGGGCGGCTTCAGTTCACCACGGATCTGAAGGAGGGCGTGGAGCGGTCCCTGGTGGTGTTTATCGGTGTCGGGACCCCCTCCAGGGCGGACGGCACCCATGACATGTCCTACGTGGAGGCCGCCGCCCGGGGAATTGGCCAGGCGATCAACGGCTACAAGGTCATCGTGATGAAGAGCACCGTACCGGTGGGGACCGGGGAATGGCTCAGAAAGATTCTTAGCCAGTATGTTTCCGGGGACATGTTCGACATTGCCTCCAATCCCGAGTTCCTCCGGGAGGGGCAGGCCATCGGGGATTCCATGCGGCCCGACCGCGTGGTCATCGGGACGGACTCGGAACAGGCGAGGGCGATCCTCCGGGATCTTTACCGGCCCCTGTATCTCATTGAAACCCCCATGGTCTTCACCAACGTCGCCACGGCCGAACTGGTCAAATACGCGTCCAACGCCTTCCTTTCAACCAAGATCAGCTTCATCAACGAGATGGCCAACATCTGCGAGAAGATCGGCGGGGACGTGCACGTGGTGGCCAAGGCCATGGGCCTGGACGGCCGGATCGGGCCGAAGTTCCTCCGGGCGGGGGTTGGCTATGGCGGTTCTTGCTTCCCCAAGGACAACAGCGCCCTGGTCCACATGGCGAGGGAGCTGGGGGCCCCGGCCCTGATCGTCGAAGCGACCGTCGAGGTCAACAACCGGCAGATCCACAGGGGGTTTGAAAAGATCAAAAAGGCTCTGGGCGGGAGTGTGGAGGGCAAGGTGGTCGGCCTGCTTGGCCTGGCCTTCAAGCCCGAGACGGACGATTTCCGCGCGGCGCCTTCCGAGGTCATCGTGAACAGCATCCGCCGGGAGGGGGGCACGGTTCAGGCCTTTGACCCGGAGGGGATGGTCCAGGCCCGGGCGATCCTGGGGGATGAGGGGATCACCTATTGCAAGGACCCCTACGAGGCGATCCGGGGGGCCGACGTCATGGCTGTGGTGACGGAATGGAACCAGTTCCGGCTTCTGGACCTGGAGAGGGTCCACGGCCTCCTGGAAAATCCTGTGATCGTGGACCTCAGGAACGTCTATGAACCCGATGCCGTCAGGGCTTTGGGCTTTGCCTACGACTGTATGGGAAGGAAAATCTAGAAAAAAGTTCAGGGTGGAGAGTTCAGGGTTCAGAGAAACAGCTCAGAATCGGGAATCCAGGGCGTAAAGGCAAAAGGGCCGGGGTTGCAGGACGGGCTGATTTTTTGCGTCCTGCGAATCTTTGCTTAAAGGGACACTATGACAAAAAGAACTCCCGGAAACATCCACGCGGGGAATCTCCCCATTTACAACTCTGGACCCCTGGTTCCTGTCGTGGAGATCGGAGACCATCCATGAGCCGTTTTTCCCGGATTCTCGTCACGGGCGGCGCCGGCTTCATCGGCTCCCATTTGTGTGAAAGGCTTCTGGCCGAGGGGAGGCGGGTCCACGTCCTGGACAATTTCAACGACTTCTACGATCCGGCCGTAAAAAGGAGAAATATTCAGCCGCTGGCGTCATACGATTCCTTCAGCCTCCAGGAGGGGGATATCAGGGATCCGGAAGCGGTCGGGAGAGCCTTCAGGGAATTCCAGCCGGAAGCGGTGGTGCACCTCGCCGCCATGGCGGGGGTCCGGCCTTCCATTGCCAAACCGGTCCTTTACTGCGACGTGAACATCGCGGGGACCGCGGTTCTTCTCGAGGCGGCGAGGGACAATCAGACGGGGCATTTTGTTTTCGGCAGTTCCTCCTCTGTTTACGGGGCGGGGGAAAAGCTCCCCTTTGCAGAAGAGGATGATCTTTCCCGGCCCATAAGCCCTTATGCGGCCACGAAACTGGCCGGAGAACAGATGTGCTATACCTATCATTATCTGAACGGCTTCCCGGTTTCCTGCCTTCGATTCTTCACCGTCTACGGGCCTAGGCAAAGGCCCGAAATGGCCATCCACATGTTCGCGCGGCGGATAAGGGAAAACAGGCCCATAACCCTCTTCGGAGATGGAACCAGCCGCAGGGATTACACCTTCATCAGTGACATCATTGACGGCGTGGTGCGCTCCCTGGATTCCCCAATGGGATATGAAATCTTCAACCTCGGCGAGTCCCGAACCGTGCCCTTAAGGGAGCTCATTGGTTTGCTCGAACAAAATCTCGGGAGAAAAGCCATAATCCAGAATTTCCCGGACCAGCCCGGGGATGTGCCCGTTACGTATGCGGATGTTTCAAAGGCCCGTCGACTTATCGGCTATGAACCGAAGGTCCCCATTGAAGAGGGGATCAGGCGCTTCGCCACCTGGCTGGGAGGGGAGAAAGGGGCCGGGGAATGAAGAAGGATGAAGGAGGAATGGGCCATTTTCACTTTTTTCTTCGTCCTTCATCCTTCATCCTTCCGGTCTTCATATTTCTTGTTCCCCTCCACGCCATGTGATACTTAGAAAAACGGTTTATAACCCCTGATAGGGTCGCAAAAAGTCCAATCGGGGATTTAACGCTTCCCGGAAAGGGAAAGCATGGTTTTCCCTTTCCTCGCGGATCAAGGACTTACGATGCGAGTCCTTGATCCGGGCGCCCCGCGCGGGGCTCGGTAACGACTTCTTGTGAAGTCATAAACATTAAACGTCAAGCTGGGCGAGCGTTGCTGATGATCGATTTCCACACCCACACCTTTGCCAGCGACGGGGTTCTGGTCCCCTCGGAACTCATCCGAAGAGCGGTTGCGGCGGGTTACCGGGCGATCGGCCTTACCGATCACGGTGACGAGAGCAACCTCCAGGACCTTGTTGCCCGCGCTGTCCGTGCCGCCGAGGCATGGGCCGGCCAGGACCGGATCCTGGTCATACCCGGCATCGAGATCACCCATGTCCCCCCGGAAAGGATCCCGGTTGTGGCGAGATATGCCCGCGACCAGGGTGCCCGCCTCGTCATTGTCCACGGAGAAACAGTGACCGAACCGGTGGCCCCGGGCACCAATGCAGCGGCGGTCAGATGCCTTGATGTGGATATCCTGGCTCATCCGGGACTGCTTTCCAGGGAAGACGCCGCGGCCGCCGCCGAAAGCGGCGTCCTCCTGGAGATCACGGCGAGAAGGGGGCATTCCGCCGGCAACGGCCGGGTCGCGCGGGTTGCCGGGGAAAACGGCGCCAGCCTGGTCATCAACACCGATGCCCATGAGCCGAAGGATCTTATTTCCAGGGATCATGCCCGTGTCATTCTGGCAGCGGCCGGGCTGGAAGAGGATGGCATTCAAGGGGCTTTTGCCAACGCGGAAAAACTCCTCAGAAAGGTGACGGGAAACGGATGAAAAAAGATCACCAGACGAAAAATCACCAAGGGACGGTTTTTTCCGGAGGATTCCAATGAGCGACATCAGAAAGCGAAGATCCAAAAAAGCCGGGATCATACCCCGGGAGATCATAGCGGACGAAAGGACTTTCAGGTCCTGGCTCTCCGACCATCAAACCCAGCTTGGCTACGGTTTCGGGGCGATCATCCTTATCCTGGTCATCATCGGAAGCTTTCTCTGGATCCAGGGAAGGAATGTCCGCGCGGCCAACGAGGACCTCGCGGCTGCCCTGCGCTTTCACTGGACCCCTGCCCAGGCCGGTTCCCCGGAAGAAGTGCCCCAGGATTCCATCAAACTGGAACAGGCCCTTGCCAGATTCCAGGATGTCGCCCAGCGCCACGAAAACACCACCCAGGGGCTGACGGCTTCCTATTACCAGGCCGGGGTCCTGTTTGATCTTGGCCGGTATAGGGAGGCCATTCCTCTCCTGGAGAATATTCGTGATGCCGATGAGGCTCTCTTTTTCGACCTCAATGGCCCCCTTCTCCTCGCCAGATGCCATGAGGCCCAGGGGGATTACGAAAAGGCAGTGGAGTTACTCAACGAGGTGAAGGAGAGGTCCGCCCAGGACGACCTTGAGGCACTTCTCCTGATGGACATCGCAAGGTGCAGCCGGCTCATGGGAGACAATGATCGCGCCATTGACCTTTACAACGAACTGGAGGAACGGTTCCCTGATACGGTTTTTGCCCATCGGGCGGCGAAAATCCGCGCCACCCTCGGGTCCGCCAACAAGGAAGAGCTTTGAAGCCAAAGCTTCTGTCCGGCAATGAGGCCATCGCAAGAGGCGCTCTTGATGCCGGCGCGACCCTCGCCACGGGCTATCCCGGCACCCCCAGCACCGAAATCCTCGAAACCCTGGTTCGGGAGCCGGGCATCAGGGCCTTCTGGGCCCCCAACGAGAAAATTGCCGTAGAACTCGCGAGCGGCGTTTCCTACGCCGGTTTCCGCGCCCTGGCGACCATGAAGCACGTCGGGGTCAACGTGGCGGCCGACCCGATCTTCACCCTCGCATACACCGGGGTTGGAGGCGGTCTTGTCATCGTGACGGCTGATGATCCCGAACTTCACAGCTCCCAGAACGAACAGGACAACCGGCGTTACGCTTCCTTTGCCAGAATCCCCATGCTCGAACCGTCGGACAGTCAGGAAGCCCTCGATTTTACAAGGGAAGCCTTCCTCCTTAGCGAACATTTCGATCTTCCGGTCTTTCTCCGGACCACCACAAGGATTTCCCATGGAAAATCGGCAGTCAACCAAAATTGCGCTGCGGAGCTTTCCGGAGAAAGATCCCCCATCAAAAAAGGCCTTATCCGGAACCCGGCCAAATACGTCATGGTTCCGGCCAACGCGAGGGCCAGGCATCCGGATCTGGAGGACCGCATAGCCAAGTTGGCCGCCTACGCCGAAGACTGCCCGTTCAACACAATGGAGCTCAGGGGAGGGGATCTGGGCATCATCACCTCAGGGATCAGCTACAATTACGTTCGGGAAGCCGCACCCGAAGCCTCAGTCCTGAAGCTGGGACTGGTTTTCCCCATGCCCTCCGTTCTCATTCGGGATTTCGCGTCCCGGTTTGACCTCGTCCTGGTCGTCGAGGAGCTCGAACCCTTTATCGAGGAATGGGTCAGGCTCCTGGGAATCCGGTGCGAGGGAAAATCCTTCATCCCGCGTTTCGGGGAAACAGGGACCCAAACCGTGCGTCGGGCTGTTTCCCTTATTTCCCATTCCCCTGACACCGCCAGGGATGCCGGACCTGATGAGGAAAGGGGCCTTGAAGGTCAGATCCCTGTCAGGCCGCCCGTAATGTGCGTCGGATGTCCCCACCGCGGAATCTTTCATCTTTTAAGCAGGAAAAAATTCTTTGTCGCCGGGGATATAGGGTGCTACACACTGGCCGTCGCCCCTCCTCTCTCAGCCATTCACACGACCCTGTGCATGGGGGCCGGGATCAACCAGGCGGCCGGGATCGAAGCCGTCCTGCCTGAAGAGCACGGTAAAGTCGTGGCGGTGATCGGGGATTCCACCTTTCTTCACAGCGGGATGGGGGGGGTCCTTAACATGGCCTTCAATTCCATTCCCGCAACGGTGATCATACTGGATAACTTCACCACGGCCATGACGGGCCGGCAGAACCATCCCGGCAGCGGTTTTGACGCATCGGGGAACCGGACCCGGCAAATCCATTGGGAGACCCTTTTAAAAGGTCTGGGGATTGAAAATGTGCGGACCGTCGACGCCTATGACTTAAGCCGGCTCCGGGATGCCCTTGAGGAAGAAACGCGGCGCGACGCCCCTTCGGTCATTGTCGTGCGGGGCGCCTGCATGCTCCTTAAAAACCAGGCCGTTAGAAGGTATCCCCCCCTCAGGATTGATCCGGAGGCGTGCACCGATTGCGGAGTCTGCCTAAGCCTGGGCTGTCCCGCCATTGCGCGCAAGGGAGGATCGGCAGAGGAAAAACCCTGCATCGACCAGGATCAGTGCACCGGATGCGAGCTTTGCGGCCAGCTGTGCTCCTTTGGGGCGATCGGGAGGGAACGGTGATTTCCCCGGGAGAACGCACGATCAACATCCTTATGGCCGGGGTCGGAGGGCAGGGAACCATCCTGGCAGGGGAACTCCTTTCCCACGTGCTTCTCGAGGACGGATTCGACGTCAAGAAAAGCGATGTGCACGGCATGGCCCAGCGCGGAGGAAGGGTCGTTTCCCATGTCCGTTTCGGCCGCAAGGTCCATTCCCCCCTTATCGTCCCCGGAGAGGCCGACATCCTGGTTGGTTTTGAAATGGCCGAGACCCTGAGGAGCCTGGACTGGCTGGCCCCGGGAGGGAGGGTCATCTCCGAAAAAAGGGCCATCCTTCCTTACACCTGCCAGGTAGGGGAAGCCTCCTACCCCTTTGAGGCTTTGGACACGATCGCGGAGTCCGGTTTCGACCTGACAGTTGTGGAAGGGGAAAAGTTGGCCAGGGAGGCGGGGTCAGTGAAAGCCGCCAATATCGTTCTCATGGGAACCCTCGCCAGTTTTCTTCCAGTTGCGCCCGAGGTATGGGAAGAAGCCATCCGCAGGAATATGTCCGGTAAGCTTGCGGAGGTGAACCTGAAGGCGTTTGCCCTGGGATGGAAGGAAGTCCAAAATTGAGAGTTCAGGGTTCAGAGGGGAAGGGGATTTAAGGTTGACGGCTTCCTAGAAAGCCATCAACGTGCTCCATGCGGGGCGCCCGGGTCGATGAATCGCGTGGAAAGCCATTGATCCGTAACGAAAGGAAAAACGACGGGTTTCCCTTTGCGTGAAACCAAAAGTCCCGGATTGAACTTTTCGCGACTCTGTCACCCTTCATCTTTTATCGTTTTTCAGGGGCAATTTTGGCGCCCTACCCCCCATCGCGGGAAATTTTTATCCCGAATCCTGGAGAAGGCTGTGTGTGGTACGGGGTGAAATGGTTCTGATAAATCAGTCCAGGTCCTGTTTCACCCCCTTTGAACTCTGAACTCTTTTTTCATTCCTTCCTTGACGTGAAAACGGTGTTCCGTTACAAGAATAGAACACCATTTAATTCACTAAAATCATCGAGAGGGTAGCCGAATGATCTGGGATGAAGAATTCGAAAGCATGCCTCGGGAAGCCCTCGAGGCACTTCAGCTTTACCGTTTGCGCAAGACTGTGGAAAGGGTTTACGCCACGGTTCCCTTCTACAGGGAAGTTTTTGACAAAGCGAAGATGACCCCGGCCAAAATCAAGACCCTCGATGATCTGAAACGCCTCCCTTTCACCAACAAGACAGACCTCCGGGATAACTATCCTTTCGGCCTCTTCACCCTTCCCCTCCACGAAGTGGTCAGGATCCACGCCTCCTCTGGCACCACGGGAAAACCAACCGTTGTCGGCTACACAAGAAGGGACATCGACACATGGTCCTCCCTTATGGCAAGGACCCTGTCCTGCGGGGGCGCCAAAAAAGGGGACGTGGTCCAGAATGCCTACGGCTACGGCCTTTTCACCGGCGGCCTGGGTTTTCATTACGGTGCGGAAAAGCTGGGGGCTACCGTTGTGCCCGTATCGGGAGGGAACACCCGAAGGCAGGTCATGCTCATGGAAGACTTCGGGAGCACGGTCCTGACCTGCACCCCGTCCTACGCCCTCACGCTGGCCGAGGCCATGGCTGATGCGGGGGTCGACAAGGAGAGGCTGAAGCTTCGTGTGGGGATCTTCGGGGCTGAACCCTGGTCCCAGAGCATGAGGCAGCAGGTGGAAACCAAGCTCGGGATCGATGCCGTGGATATTTACGGCATTTCGGAGGTTATCGGTCCCGGGGTCGCCGTGGAATGCATCGAGGCCAAAAATGGTCTTCACATCTTCGAGGACCATTTTATCCCTGAGATCATTGACCCTGACACCGAAGAGCCTCTCCCGTACGGGGAGGAAGGGGAGCTCGTTTTCACTACCATCACCAAGGAAGCTTTCCCGGTGATCCGTTACCGGACAAAGGATATAAGCCGTCTTTTCCCCGAACCGTGCCGCTGCGGCCGTACCCACGTCCGCATGGAGCGGGTGAGCGGAAGGACCGACGATATGCTCATCATCCGGGGGGTGAACCTCTTCCCGAGCCAGATCGAGAGCCTCCTTCTCGATATCGAAGGTTTAGAACCCCACTATCTGCTTATCGTCCGCAGGGAAGGCACCATGGATACCCTCGAGGTCCAGATCGAAGTCAACGAACAGGTCTTTACCGACGAGATCAAAGGCCTTGAAGTCCTCGAAAAGCGGGTCGAAAGCCAGATCAAGGATATCCTGGGGATATCGGCAAAGGTCCGGCTGGTTGAGCCCAAGACCATCCAGAGGTTCGAGGGAAAAGCCAAGAGGGTGATCGACGAGCGAAAGATCTGACGATTTCCCGCTCGTTAGCGGGATCAGAATTGAAAATTGGGAATTTTTGCAATAAAGACTTGAACCTTTTTAATAAAAGAGCGATTTAACCTGCTTCAATTAAAAGGTTTTAATCTTCAAATTTCAATCCTCAATGCTCAATTGTCTTACGGGGGTAAAATCATGAGAGTCGAACAGATTTCTGTGTTCATGGAAAACAAGGCCGGCCGACTGGCCCAGATCACCCGGATTCTCGGGGCCGCCGGGGTCAATATCCTGACCCTTTCCCTCGCCGACACCGCCGACTTCGGGATTCTGAGGCTCCTTGTCTCCGACAACGACAAGGCTTATGAAGTCCTGAAAAAAGAGGGTTTTACCGTCGGAAGAAATGAAGTGCTGGCCATCGAGGTCCCGGACCGTCCGGGCGGGCTCGCCGATTTCCTGGAAATCCTGAGGGTCAACGAGATCAATATCGAGTACATGTACGCCTACCGCAAGGGCACCCACGCCATCCTGATTTTCCGCTTCGACAACATCGACAAGGCTATAAACGTCCTTCCCAAAGCCAACTTCAACGTCCTCACAAGGGAAAAGCTGTATAATCTCTAGATTTCAGGTTTTCCGGCCTGTATACCGGATCTGGAAAACGGGGGTCAGGGGCAGATTTTGAAAACACAGAAAGGGTCAGGAGGGGTAATTTGAAAGCCAGGTCTGTATTCGCTGTTTTTTGTTGCCTTTTGCTTGCCGGAGGATGTTCCTCCAAGAAAGAAAGTATCAGGATCGGAGCCGTTTTCGCCCTTACAGGACCCGCTGCCATGCTCGGGGCGCCCGAAGGCAAGACTGCCGAGATGATGGTCCGGATGATCAATGATGACGGGGGGATAGGGGGCCGTCCCCTGGAGGTCATTTTCTATGACACGGAGGGCGATCCCACCAAAACCCTGACCGCCGCGAAAAAGCTCGTTGAAAAAGACGGGGTCATCGCGATCATCGGGCCGACCACATCGGGGACGTCCCTCGCGGTGGCGGATTTTGCCAACGAGGCGGGGGTGACGCTCATTTCCTGCGCCTCCAGCTACAAGATCGTAAACCCCCTGAGGGAGTACGTTTTCAAGGTGACCCACTCCGACGACCTCATCGTCAAGAGGATCTTTGAAGCCCTAAGGAATCAGGGGATCACCGATGTGGCGATTCTGACGGCTTCCGACGGTTTCGGGGACTCCGGCCGGGAGATGCTCGAACTGCATTCAGGGGAATTCGGGATCCGGATCTCCTCGAGGGAGCGCTTCGGCCCCGGGGATACCGACATGACCACACAGCTGACCAGGATCAAGGGAACCGGCGCACAGGCCCTCATCGTCTGGGGGACCAACCCGGGGCCTGCCATAATCGCCAAGAACATGCGGCAGCTTGCCATGACCATGCCCGTCTACAACAGCCACGGGGTGGCCTCCAAGAAATTCATCGAGCTGGCCGGGGAAGCATCCGAAGGGATACTTCTTCCGGTGGGAAAAATCGTAGTGGCCGACCAGATCCCGGATCCCGATCCCCAGAAAAGGGTCCTCATCGAGTACCGGGACGCCTATGAAAAGGATTTTAACGAACCCGTTTCGACCTTCGGCGGGCACGCCTGGGATGCCTTGCTGATCGTGAAAACCTCTCTGGAAAGCCTCATCGAGGATAAGGAGGAAATAACGAGGGAGTCCCTCAAGGACCGGGTCGAAGGCACCAGGGGCCTTGCCGGCGTCGCGGGGGTATACACCTTCAGTGATACGGATCATAACGGGTTAAACAGCGATGGCCTGGTCATGGTGGAAGTTAAAAACGGCGACTGGAGCCTCGTTTCCCAGTAGAACCGGGGAAGCGTTTCCGCCCCCGGAGAAGAAAAGAGGTGAGGTGAACGCATAAACGGCAGGCAAGGCGCCTATGCATGGCGTATTAGCAGGAACTTAACAGGGGGCGAGGAGTGTATCAAATGAAGAACAAACAAAGGAACAGTGCGATCCGGGTGGTCCTCATTCTGGCGACGGCATTGTCGTTCGTGTTGGTGGGGACACAATGTACCAAAAAACCCAAAGAACGGGAAATGTACAAAATCGGAGCTATTTTCGCCTCAACCGGTCCCGCTTCCATGCTGGGTCTTCCGGAGAAGAATACCGTTGAGATGCTCGAAGAAACCATTAATGCGAATGGTGGTATCACAATAAGGATCCAAACAACCAAGGGTTGGGTTGACCGCGAGGTACCCATAAAAGTGATCATGTACGATACGGAAGGGGATTCCACGAAGACAGTCACCGCAACCAAAAAACTGATCGAAAGCGATCAGGTCGACCTCATTGTCGGACCGACGACTTCTGGTGCCAGCCTTGCTATTCTGGATGTCGTGACCGAAGCGGAAGTTCCCCTTATTTCCTGCGCCGCTTCCGTCAAGATCGTTGAGCCGGTCTCGGAACGGTACTGGGTTTTCAAGACGCCGCAGACCGACACGATGGCAGTGGAAAAGATCTACGAAACCCTGAAAGTGAAAGGTATTAAGAAGATCGCCATCATTACCGTTAGCGACGGATACGGCGACTCGGGACGCGTTGAACTTAGGCGGCTGGCATCCGACTATGGCCTGACAATCGTTGCGGACGAGCGTTACGGCGGCAAAGACACGGACATGAGTGCCCAGCTTACGAAGATCAAGGGCACCGATGCCGAAGCCCTAATCTGCTGGGGAACGAATCCCGGTCCCGCTTTGATAGCGAAAAACAGGAAGCAGCTCGGCATTACCATCCCTCTCTACAACAGCCACGGGGTGGCCTCGCCCAAATTCATCGAACTGGCCGGCGGGGCGGCGGAAGGCACCTTTCTTCCTGCCGGCAAGCTCCTCGTCGTGGACCAGCTCCCAGCTTCCGATCCCCAGAAGGATGTCCTGTCAAAGTACAAGGCCGATTATGAAGGCCGGTTCGGCCTCGGTACGGTCAACACCTTCGGCGGCCATGCATATGACGCTTTTATGGTTGCCGTCATGGCCATTGAGAATGCCGCAGGAGAAGGAGCCAAAAAAGCTGGCGAAGTAACGAGGGCCACTATCAGGGATGAGATTGAGAATATCAAAGGGTTCTATGGGACCGGCGGGATCTTCAACTTCTCCCCAGAGGACCACAACGGACTAACCAAGGACGGCTTTGTCATGGTCGAGATAAAAAACGGAACGTGGAGCCTGGCGGAATAAAGGACAGTCCAAAGTCCAGAGTGGAGTGTTCAGAGTCCGTGAAGCCGAGGCGCCAGGCTGTACCGGATTGACGTTTCAATTCAAAAATCCGAAAAAACGTGGTTCGTAAAAAATTATCGGGGGCCGTGATTCGGCCCCCTTTTTCCAGAGAAAACATGTTAAAAAGGCTGAATTTCACCATATGTTCCGCGTAAAAGGGGATCCTTCCCTTAACTCTGGACTCTGAACTCTGGACTGGATTCTATGTCACTGGACCAGCAAATCCTCCAGTACCTCATCACCGGCGTGACGGTGGGGAGCATCTATGCCCTCATCGGGATGGGATTCAACATCATCTACAATTCCACGGAGATCATCAATTTTGCCCAGGGTGAATTCGTCATGCTCGGGGGACTATTCACCGTTACGGGCATAAGGGTCCTGCACCTGCCCCTCCCTTTCGCGGCCCTCATGGCCGTAATGGCGGTGGCTTTGATCGCTATCCTCTTTGATGTCGTGGCCATAAGGCCCCTTAAGGATGCGAGCTCCATCACCCTGATAATCATCACCATCGGCGCTTCCATTTTCCTCAGAGGCATCGCGAGCATCCTTTGGGGAAAGGAGCCATATCCCATTCCGGCCTTTTCCGGCGAGGATCCCATCCCCTTTTTCGGGGCGGTCATCCAGCCCCAGAGCCTGTGGGTCATGGGGATAACGGTTCTCATCGTCCTGGGCCTGCGGCAGTTCTTCAACCGGACCATTATAGGGAAAGCCATGCTGGCCAGCGCTTTCCAGCCAAAGGCAGCCCGCCTTGTTGGGATCGACACCAGGTTTATGACCCTCATCTCCTTCGGGCTCAGCGGGTTCGTCGGAGCCGCGGCGGGCATCGTCATCGCGCCGATCAGCATGGCCCAGTACGACATCGGGATCATGATCGGCCTCAAGGGTTTCTGCGCCGCCATCATAGGTGGCCTCGGAAATTTCTGGGGGGTCGTCCTCGGAGGGGTCGCTCTCGGGGTTCTGGAAAGCCTGGGGGCCGGCCTCATCTCCAGCGGCTACAAGGATGCCATAGCCTTCGGCATCCTCCTGATCATGCTCTTTTTCCGGCCCCAGGGAATCCTTGGAAAAGGGAAAGGGGACCGGGTTTGAAAAGGGCATCCTTCATGGGGACCCCTTATGGAGGCTTTGGTGTTTTTGCCCTGTTCCTCCTGTTTCTTCCCCTGGCGGTCACCAACGACTATTACCTCAATATCCTCATTTTTATCGGAATACATTCCATCATCGCCATGGGCCTTGACCTTCTCATGGGATACACGGGCCAGATATCCCTCGGACACGCGGCCTTTTTCGGACTGGGAGGCTATATCTCCGGGATTCTTACGGCCAAATGGGGATGGACGGCCCTGGCGGGTCTTCCATTCGCCATCCTGGGGGTCGGGCTTATCGCATGGATTATCGGGGTCCCGACCCTGAAACTTCACGGGCACTATCTGGCCATGGCGACCCTCGGATTCGGGATGATCGTTTTCATCTTTTTCAACGAACTGGTCCCCCTGACGGGAGGGCCCAGCGGACTGACGGGGATTGAGGGAGTGTCCGTTCTGGGGTTTGCTTTCGATTCCGACCTGAAATATTATTACCTTGTAGCGTCGGCCCTTCTCCTCTCCCTTCTCCTTTCCATCAATATCGTCCGCTCAAGGGTGGGAAGGGCATTGAGAGCGATACACGGGTCCGAGGTGGCCTCATCGGTCCTTGGGGTGAATGTGGCCCGCTTCAAGGTTGCTATCTTTGTCCTCTCAGCGGTCTATGCCGCCCTGGCCGGCTGGCTCTATGCGCACTACATCACTTTTTTGAGTCCCAGTTCCTTCGGGTTCCTGTTTTCAGTAAAGCTTGTTACGATGGTGGTTATCGGCAGCCTCGGGAGCATCTGGGGCGGGATCTTCGGGGCCGCCCTTCTGACCAGTCTCCCGGAATTCCTGTTCGTTTTCGAAAAATACGAAACCACCGTATTCGGGCTGATCCTCATCCTTGTCATGATCTTCATGCCCAGGGGGCTTCTGAGGGGTATCGAGGATATGGTCCTCAGGGTCCTCGAATCCCGGGTAAAAGGTGAAGGGAGCAAGGGTTGATGGACGCGGCCCCCCTCCTTCGCACGGAAGGTCTTTCCCGGTATTTCGGGGGCGTCAAGGCCCTGTCGGAGCTGACCTTCGCTGTGCGCAAGGGCTTTATCCAGGCCGTCATAGGCCCGAACGGGGCAGGGAAGACAACCCTTTTCAACGTCATTTCGGGTGTTTTTCCCCAGACCTCGGGAAAGGTTTTTTTCCAGGAGGAGGAAATCACCGGTCTGCCGACCCACGTTATTGCCCGGAGGGGGCTGACAAGGACCTTCCAGAACCTGAGGCTTTTTTCGGAAATGACCGTTCTGGAAAATATAATGGTCGGGATGCACCTTCAGTCAAGGGGAGGTTTCCTGGCTTCCGCCTTTCGCCTGCCCTGGGTCCTCAGGGAGGAAAAAAGGATTAGGGAAGAATCCCTGGGCTGGCTGGACTTCGTGGAAATGACCCAATACGCAAACATTCCCGCGGCAAGCCTGCCTTTCGGAAAACAGAGGATCCTCGAACTGGCCCGGGGCCTGGCCCTCAAGCCATCCCTCCTGATGCTCGATGAGCCGGCCGCGGGGTTAAACATCAGGGAGACGGAGGAGTTGGCAGCCCTGATCCTCAGGATCCGGGACAACGGGATCACGGTCCTCCTGGTAGAACACGATATGGATCTCGTTATGGGGATCTCGGATCACGTCACAGTCGTCGACCAGGGTATAAAGATCGCTGACGGGGATCCCGAAACCGTGAGGAATGACGAGAGGGTCCTGAAGGCCTACCTGGGGGAGGAATGAAAAGAGTCCAGAGTCCGGAAAGGTCCAGAGTCCGAAGAAAATTCCGTTCCGGTCCTTGCCTCGCACTTTCAGGCGCAAGGGCGGCTAATTCTCTGGACTCTCGCCTCTGGTCTCTGGACTAGGTCTGCTATGCTCAAGGTTCGGAACATCACGACATACTACGGCCGGATCCAGGTCCTGAAAGGGGTTTCCATCCACGTCGGGGAAGGGGAGATCGTGGCCCTGATCGGCGCCAACGGGGCCGGCAAAACCACCCTCATCAACACCATCTGCGGGGTGCTCAGCGTCAGGGATGGGTCGATCCATTTCGGGGGCCGCGAGATCCACAGCCTGTCTCCGGAGAGGATCGTCAGAACCGGGATCTCCCAGGTCCCGGAAGGAAGGATGATTTTTTCCCCCCTCTCGGTTGACGACAACCTTCGGCTTGGGGCCTTTTTGCGCTACCGGGCAAGGGAAAAGGATGAGATAGAAGAGGATCTTAAAGAGATTTATGAGCTTTTTCCGGTTCTTCGGGATCGTCGGAAGCAGACTGCCGGCACCTTGAGCGGAGGGGAACAGCAGATGCTGGCTGTGGGGCGCGCCATGATGGCCCGCCCGAAGCTCCTACTGCTGGACGAACCCTCCCTGGGCCTTGCCCCTCTCATAGCAGCCGGGATTTTTCGCACCATTTCGAGGTTAAGGGAACGGGGGGTAACCATCCTTCTCGTGGAACAGAACGCCAGGGCAGCCCTGAACCTGGCGGACCGGGCCTATGTCATGGAAACGGGCCTTGTGGTCCTGGAGGATCAGGCCGGGCGGCTCCTCGAAAACCGCGAGGTCCAGAGGGCCTACCTGGGAAAAGGAAAAAAAGAAATCTGGGAAGGGTAAAAGGTATTCCGGATTCCGGATTCCATATTTCAAATTAAATCGTAAATCTAGGCGGTTTGCTTTATCTGGAGTCCGGAATCCGAGATTTTGAATTTGTGACCTGAAAGGTGAACGCCATGACCGAGCACAGGATCTGGAACCCAGAAGTGGAAAGAATGCCCCGGGAAGACCTCGAGCAGCTCCAGCTGGAGAGGCTCCAGGCCACCTTGAATCGGGTCCACCGCAACGTCCGGTTTTACAGAAACCGCTTCGAGGAGATAGGGATCGAACCGGGAGATTTAAGGACCCGGGATGACCTCCGGAAGATTCCTTTCACCACCAAGGAGGATCTGCGCAATAACTATCCCTACGGGATGTTTGCCGTTCCGCTGCGGGAGGTCGTTAGGATCCATTCTTCCACCGGCACCACCGGAAAACCGACAGTCGTCGGCTATACGGCCAACGACATTGATGCATGGAGCGAGGTGGTGGCGCGTATCATGACCGCTGCGGGGGTCACCAGGGATGACGTGGTCCAGATCGCTTTTGGCTACGGGCTTTTTACGGGGGGGTTCGGGCTGCACTACGGTTCCGAAAAGATCGGGGCTTCGGTGATCCCCATTTCCAGCGGCAACACCAGGAGACAGCTCATGATTATGGAGGATTACCGGACAACGGCCCTTGTGTGCACCCCTTCCTACGCCATGTTTCTCACCGAAGTCCTGGAGGAATCCGGGATCGATCCGGAACGGCTCTCCCTCCGGTACGGGCTTTTCGGATCCGAGCCCTGGTCAGAGAGGATCCGGGGGGAGGTCGAGTCCAAAATGGGGATCATCGCCACGGACAATTACGGGCTGTCCGAGGTCATGGGCCCCGGCGTCGCGGGGGAATGCCTGGAGCGTTCGGGCCTCCACCTGAACGAGGACCATTTCATCCCCGAGATCATTAACCCTGAAAACGGGGAGACCCTTCCCCTTGGGGAAAAGGGCGAGCTGGTCCTCACCACCGTGACGCGGGAAGCGATGCCCCTTATCCGCTATCGGACCCGGGACGTGACCCGCCTCTACCTCGACGAGTGCCCCTGCGGCCGGACCCTGATCAAGATGGAAAAGGTCTCCGGACGAACCGATGACATGATCATTTACAAGGGCGTCAACATATATCCCAGCCAGGTCGAGGAGGTTCTCTTCGATTTCGAGGGGGTGACCCCTCACTACCAGATCCGCCTGTCTCGTGAAGGGGCCCTCGACACCATGGAAATCCTGGTCGAGGTCGGGGAGGGCATTTTCTTCGATGAGATGAAAAAACAAAAGGAAATGGTCGAACAGATCAATGACGCCCTGCGCAGTTCCCTCGGTGTTTCGGCAAAGGTCCGCCTGGTGGAACCCCGGACCCTCGAAAGATTCGAGGGAAAGGCCAGGAGAGTGGTGGACGAACGGGAAATCTGACGATTTTCCGCGTGATTACATATCTCTCTCGATTGATTTCGCTTTTTGGTTTGACGTTGGACTTTAAACGTTGGACGTAAACAGGAGGTCAGCGTTGAAGCGAGCCTTGGTTACCGGCATTACAGGCCAGGATGGTTCCTACCTTGCTGAGTTTTTACTCCACCAGGGTTACGAGGTACACGGGATCATGAGGCGCGCAAGTACTTTCAATACAGAGAGGATCGATCACTTCTATGTGGATCCCCACCAGGCCGGGGCCCGCTTTTTCCTGCATTTCGGAGACCTTTCCGATTCCAGCCAGATCGACAACCTGATCTACAACATCAAGCCGCAGGAGATCTATCATCTGGGGGCCCAGAGCCACGTTCGGGTGAGTTTTGACATCCCGGAATACACCGGGGACGTAACGGGTCTTGCGACGACGAGGATCCTGGAGGGCATCCGGAGAAGCCACTGCGACGCGCGGTTCTATCAGGCATCCAGCAGTGAGATGTTCGGCAACGCGCCGCCGCCCCAGGATGAGACAACCGCTTTTCAACCCCGGAGCCCCTATGCCGCGGCCAAAGTCTACTCCTACTGGATGACCGTAAATTACAGGGAAGGTTACGGCATACACGCCAGCAACGGGATCCTCTTTAACCACGAGAGTCCGCGACGGGGTCAAACATTCGTGACGAGAAAAATCACCATGGCTTTGGCCAGGATCCTGGCGGGGAAGCAGACCCATCTGTATCTGGGAAACCTCGACGCCAGCAGGGACTGGGGCTACGCCCCGGACTATATCGAGGCCATGTGGAAGATCCTCCAGATGGAAAACCCCGGTGACTACGTCATTGCAACGGGGCAGACCCACACGGTCCGGGATTTTTTGAAGGAAGCATTCGAATACGCGGGTCTCGACCCCGATTCGCATGTCCGGATCGATCCCAAATACTTCAGGCCCACTGAAGTGGACATCCTCAAGGGGGACCCGTCCCGGGCCAGAAGGGAACTGGGATGGGAACCCAGGATAACCTTTCGGGAGCTTGTGAGGATCATGGTGGACGCCGACATGGAACAGATCGGCCTTGAGCCACCGGGAGATGGAAAAAGGATCCTGGAGGAAAAGAGTTTTAAATGGCTCGGGAGATCATAGTATTTTAATCGTAAGGGGGTTTTATGGATTTATCCGAAAAAAGAATCCTTCTGACAGGAGGGGCTGGCTTCCTGGGAGAGCACGTCCGGCAGGAGCTGGTAAACCGCGGGGCCATCAGCTGGCATATCTTCGTTCCAAGGAGGATGGAGGAGGATCTCCGGGTGTGGGAAAACTGCCTCCGGGCTGTCGAGGGGATCGATATGGTGATCCATCTCGCGGCGCGGGTGGGCGGGATCGGCTATAATCAGAGGAATCCAGGGGCCCTTTTCTACGATAACATGGTGATGGGGGCCCACCTCATGGAGGCCGCCCGGATGCAAGGGGTGGAGAAATTCGTCCAGGTGGGGACCGTGTGCGCCTACCCGAAATTCACCCCCGTGCCCTTCCAGGAGGAGAATCTCTGGGACGGATTCCCGGAGGAAACCAATGCCCCCTACGGGATAGCCAAAAAGGCCCTTCTGGTGATGGCCCAGGCCTACCGTAAACAGTACGGCCTGAATGCCATCTTCCTCCTGCCAGTGAACCTTTACGGTCCCGAGGACAATTTCGACCCCGAGGATTCCCACGTGATACCCGCCCTCATACGGAAATGCGTTGAGGCCAGGGAATCCGGTAAAAAGGAGATAACCGTCTGGGGAACGGGAAATCCCACCCGGGAATTTCTCCACGTGAGGGACTGCGCCAGGGGCATCGTCCGGGCCGCTATGTATTACGATGAAGGAGAACCGGTCAACCTCGGGTCCGGGCGGGAGATCAGCATCAAGGACCTTGTGAAACTGATCGCGAAACTGACCGGTTACAAGGGTGAGATCCACTGGGACGCCAGCAAGCCCGATGGCCAGCCAAGGCGATGTCTGGATACGAGCAAGGCCCGTGACCTTTTCGGTTTTGAAGCGGGGGTTGACCTTGCCGAAGGACTGGCCGGAACTGTGAAATGGTTTCTCAAGGAGGGAAGAAAGCACTGATGAACGGCTCTCTTTACGCCCTCGTCCTGGCCGGCGGAAGCGGGACCCGCCTCTGGCCCCTGAGCAGGAGGGAATCTCCGAAGCAGTTTCTGGGACTCTGCGGGGAGCAGACCCTTTTCGAGGAGACCTTCCGGCGTCTCGCCAGGAGGACCCCGCCGGAAAGGATGCTTTTCATCTCTTCCAGGGAACTGGAAGGGGATGTCCGCGACCAGCTGCGGAGAAGCCTCGGGGACCAGAGCCATGCCTGCCGGGTGGTTTCCGAACCCCTGGGGAGAAACACCGCCCCCGCCATTCTTCTCGGCGCCTGGATCGTTTACTCTGTCGACCCCGAAGGGATCCTCCTGTCCGCGCCGTCGGACCACCTGATCCTCGAGGAGGAGATTTTCCTCAAGGGGGTGGACTGTTCCCTCCCAGCGGCCACGGATAAAATCATCACTTTCGGGATTACCCCCACTAGGCCGGAAACCGGGTACGGCTATATCAAGGTTGGTGAGAAGAAGGGGCCGGTCTTCGATGTGGAAAGGTTCGAGGAAAAACCGGACCTGGAAAAAGCCCGTTTTTACCTCGAAGACAAGGGGTACCTGTGGAACAGCGGGATATTTCTTTTCGGGGTAAAGAACCTCCTCGAAGAAGCGCGCCGGCTGGTTCCCGACATCATGTCCCTGATTGAGACTGTTGACCCCGGAACCCTCGATGGGCTGGACAGGGCCTATTCGGAGATGCGCAACCTGTCCTTCGATTACGGGATCATGGAAAAAACCACAAAGGCCGCTGTTATCCCGCTTTCCATGGGATGGAGCGACGTGGGAAGCTGGGATTCCTTTTATGAGATGCAGGAAAAAGACTCCGGAAAGAACGTGGTGGTCGGAGACGTAGTCAATATCGACAACGAAGGGTGCCTCCTGATGTCCAAGGGCCCTCTTGCCGCCGTTACGGGCATGAAGGACGCTATCGTCATCCAGTCAGAGGACGCGGTCCTGGTGTGCCCCAGGGGACAATCCCAGGATGTCCGTAAGGTCGTCGACAGCCTGGAAAGGGAAGAACGCCCGGAAAGGCTGGTTCACCCGACGGTGCGGCGGCCCTGGGGAACCTACACGGTCCTCATCCAGGAAGGCCGGTACAAGGTGAAAAGGTTCCTCGTCGAGCCAGGTCAGAGGATGAGCCTGCAGAAGCATCAGAAAAGATCGGAGCACTGGGTGGTGGTCAAGGGGGAGGTCCTCGTCACCCTCGGGGAGGAACAGAAGATCCTCAGGGCCAACGAGGGCATCACCGTTCCCGTCGGGACCGTCCACAGGATCGAAAACCGGGGTGCAGGCCCGGCCGAGATTGTGGAAATCCAGCTGGGGGATTATCTCGGGGAAGATGATATTATCCGCCTGGAGGACAGTTACGGGAGGACCACAAATTGATGGGAAATCCTAGAATGAAAACCGGGGACCAGGTTCAGACCCGGAATCCCTGATGCGGAAACCAGGAATGCCATACTTTCCTTCCCACATCTTCAGGAAATACGACATCCGGGGCGTCTACGGAAAAGAGCTAACTCGGGAACTTGTTTTTCGAACGGGGAGATCCCTCGCGGCCCTTTGCCGGGAAAGAAGGGGCGCCGCTTCCCCCCTCGTCGCCGTGGGGATGGACTCCCGGACCCATTCCCCCGCGCTGAAGGAGGCTTTCGGCACCGGGGTAGCCAGCGCCGGGGGCAGGTGGCTGGATCTTGGCCTTTGCCCGACGCCCCTTGTCTATTTTTGCGCGTTCACCGGGGATGTGGATGGTTTTGCCGTTGTAACTGGCAGCCACAACCCTCCGGAAGAAAACGGCCTTAAGCTGGGAGTGGGAACAGAAACCATCCATTCCGGGGATATCACGGACCTGGGAAGGGCCGTAGAAATGGACGGGACGGGTCTGCCGGAAGCCGGATTCGGGCCTTCTGATCGCCTGGACATCCTGTCCCTCTACGAGGAGAGGATGCTCGCCGAATTCGCGGGCATCCGGGAATCACTTCGGACCCTCGCAAGGCCGATCCTCGTCGTCGTCGATTCGGGCAACGGGACAGCCGGCGTTATCCTCCCGAAAATCCTCAGGAAACTGGGCATCGAGGTAAAGGACCTCTTCAGCGACCCGGACGGGACTTTCCCCAACCATCACCCCGATCCGACCCTTCCCGAGGCCCTGGAGGATCTGAGGAAAGAGGTCCTGGGCACGGGGGCGGATGTCGGGCTGGCTTTCGATGGGGATGCCGACCGGCTCGGGATCCTCGACGAAGGCGGCCGGATCATCTGGGGGGACATGCTCCTCCTCATCCTTGCCCTTGACCTCATTGAAAAATGGAAAAGGGGAGGGGAGCACAGCGAGCCGCCTCTCATCATCTCGGAGGTCAAGGCATCCGGCCTTCTTTATGACGGAATACGGAAGGCCGGTGGCAGGTCGATGATGTGGAAGACCGGGCACTCCCTCATCAAGGAGAAGATGAAGCAGACCACAGCCTCCCTCGCGGGGGAAATGAGCGGACACCTCTTTTTCGCCGACAGGTATTACGGATTCGACGATGCCCTTTACGCGGCCTTGCGGCTCCTTGAGGTTTACATCGCAAAATTGGGGAAGGGGCCGGACAAAGGATTTTCCGTGCTTCTTTCCGGGATTCCCCGAACCGTCTCGACGCCCGAAATCCGCGTTCAGTGCGATGACCGGATAAAATTCGCGGCCGTTGAAGCCTTTGCCGGGGCCATCCGGTCCCATGCCGCCGCGGGGACACCCCCGGGGGTCAGGCAGATTATCGATATCGACGGGGTAAGGGTTCATTTCCAGGAGGGGTGGGGTCTTCTCAGGGCGAGCAACACCCAGCCGGTCCTCGTCATGCGCTTTGAAGGGGATGACGCGGGGTCAGTGGAAGGCTTTCGCAGGTTTTTCGAGGGGTTGCTGCAGGTTGTATTTTCCGGGCTAAAGCATTAGCATCTGATCTCACAATGTCTCCCTATTTCCGGATTTTACGGCCCCATCAGTGGATAAAGAACGGGTTCGTCCTGGCGCCCCTGATCTTCTCGGAAAGACTGCTCGATCCGCGCTCTTTTTCCCTCGCTTTTGCCGCCTTCGTTGTCTTCTGCCTTCTTTCCAGCGCCACCTATGTCTTTAACGATCTCTTTGACTGCAATGCGGATCGCGCCCACCCCCTGAAAAGGCACCGACCCCTGCCGGCGGGGGAGATCACCCCAGGAGCTGCCGCTTTCCTGGGAGGGGCCTTTGCCCTAGCAGGGGTTGCCGGAGCAGCTTTTCTCGGAAAAATGGTCCTGTTGACGGCGGCAGGTTATCTGGCCCTTCAGACGGCTTACAACCTCTTCCTGAGGCAGCTGGTAATCCTGGATATCCTTGCCATTGCCATTGGTTTTGTCATAAGGGCGCTTGCGGGAAGCGTGGCCATCGGAGTCACCCTTTCTCCCTGGCTTATCCTCTGCACCCTTCTCGTAGCCCTTTTTCTTGGTTTTTCCAAAAGACGCCACGAGATTGTGCTCATGGGAAACGAGGCATCTTCGCACCGCCGGATCCTGAGGGAGTATTCCCTTCCCTTCCTTGACCAGCTTATCGGGATCGTCACGGCGGCAACCATCGTTTCCTATGCCATTTACACCCTTTCCCCCGAGGTGACCCTGAGGCTTGGGTCCTCTTCCATGATCCTGACCCTTCCCTTTGTGATCTACGGGATTTTCCGTTATCTGTACCTCGTCCATCTCCGGGAGGGCGGGGGAAGCCCGGCCAGGGACCTTCTGGCGGACAGGGCCCTTCTGGTTTGCATTTTTTTATGGGGGGTCGTTTCGGTGGCCCTGATATACGGATAACCTCCCGGACCTGGGTAAAGGATGGGTACCAAGGGCAGAATTATTTTTTCATGTAGACTATTAGAAAGATGATTCTAAGACATTAAAATAAAAAGGTTTTCTGGAGGTAGAATTTTGATGCGCTCGAAAGTGGTTGTTTTAAAGACGAGGCCTGAATCCGTCGTGGCCGATTATGGGGAGCTCATGCGAAGGGCGGGCTACAGGGAAGTCCTGAAAAAGGATATCCCGACCCTGCTGAAGCTCAACCTCTCGTGGACCAAGTATTTTCCCGCCTGCTCCTCCCAACCCTGGCAGGTCCACGGAGTGGTGAAGACCATGCTGGACGACGGGTATCCAAAGGAAAACCTGATCCCCATCGAAAACAGGACGGTGGTGACAAACCCGATAAAAGGGGCCAGGAACAACCGGTGGTCGAAGATTTTGGAACAGTACGGCCTCAAATACACCCCTTTGACGGATGTGGAATGGGTCAAATGGGAATTTTCCCAGCCCCTTTTGAAGCTTGGCGAGATATTTCCCGAAGGCATCGAGATCCCGGCCATGTTCAAGGGGAAAAACATCCTCCATCTGCCTACGGTCAAAACGCACGGGCACAGCACCACCACGGGTTCCATCAAGAATTCCTTCGGGGGTCTTCTAAAGACAGTGCGCCACTATGCCCACAAGTATATGCACGAGGTCCTCGTGGACCTAATGGTTATGCAGAAAGAACTGCACCCGGCGATTTTCGCGGTCATGGACGGCACCGTATGCGGCAATGGCGCCGGTCCGCGCACCATGATCCCGGTGGAAAAGGATTATATTCTGGCAAGTTCCGACAGCGTCTCCATCGACGCCGTCGCGGCCTCCATGATGGGTTTTGACCCCATGACGATTCCGTATATCCGGATGTGCCATGAAAGGGGACTCGGGGTAGGGGACCTTTCGGAAGTGGAGCTGGAGGGAGAAGACATCAAGGGGGTCAACTTCGGGTTTACCGTCAAGCGGAGTTTCGTTATTTACGGGGATCAGCTGATCCGTAAGGGCTGGCTCCAACCCCTGGAAAAGATCCTCCTCCATTCCCCCCTGGTCGTCTGGGCGCCCTTTGCCTCCAACGTCTACCACGATTTTTTCTGGTATCCATTGATCGGCAAGCCGAGGATCAAACGCTTCAACCAGGGGCGATGGGGAAAATTATTTGAGTCCTACCGATAGACCGAAAAGGGTCTGGAAAGCCCGCAGTATCGTCCTTTGGACTGCCCTTTCGGCGGTTTCCATCCTTGTCCTTCTCACTTTTCTCACGGATCTTCCCCTGCTGATCGGCGCCATCAAGAGGTTTCCCCCGTGGCTCCTTGTCCCCGTGGGATTCCTCTCCCTGGGAAACTACGGTCTTCGATATCTTAAATGGCACTTTTACCTCAGGCTCCTCGGCCATCATCTGCCCCCGTGGAGGAACCTTCTTGTGTTCCTGTCAGGTTTCGCCCTGACCGTTACCCCGGGAAAAGTTGGGGAATTCATCAAGGCCTTCATCGTCAAGGAGCGTTTCCAGGTCCCTTACACCGTCTCCACGGCGGTCCTTTTCATGGAGCGCTTTACGGATCTTGCCGCCATCCTCATCCTGGCGGCCACGGGGATCTCCCTCCATTTCCTCCATTGGTCCACGGGGGCACTCATCCTTACCGCCCTTATGGCCTCCCTGCTGGTCCTCAGGAACAGAAAGTTCATAGGGTACCTCATCGGCCTGACCGGCCGCTTCAAACCTCTGGAAAGGGTCACAAGCCATCTCACGGATCTTTATTCGAGGGGGTGGGTCCTCCTCCGGCTCCGTTTCTTCTTTCTTTCCCTGCTCATAAGCCTGTTTGCCTGGATCCTGGAGGGGATAGGATATTACATCGTTGCGCGGGGGCTGGGGGCCGACATAACCCCTCATCAGGGGGTTTTTATCTACTCCGCGGCGATCCTTGGCGGCGCCTTGACCCTTTTCCTGGGAGGTCTTGGGGCGACGGAAGGAGGCATGGTCGGCCTCGGAGTTCTCTTTCAGATGGAACGTACAGTTTCCGTGGCGGTGACGATCATCATCCGTACCATGACCCTGTGGTTTGGTGTCTGCATCGGGTGGGCCGTTTTATTTGCGACCCCGGGACTCCGGTCGCTGCTCAAGTCGGCAGGGAATGAAAACGGGAATTAGCCCTAATCGGGATTGTTGGGAGAGGCCCTGGGAATCAGCCGCCAGAAATTACTGAAGGCGTCCAGGCAACAGGCTGCCCATCGGGTGCCGGGCCCCTTGAAGCCTGATGACCCTGGGGCAGGGAATTACCTTATGCGTGATTATTGTTAGGAGAGGCCCCGGGAATCAGCCGCCAATAATTACGCATAAGGTATATTATGTAAAGTAAAGACCATGGCAAGCCCCCCTCTTGAAACGCCCCCCCTTTTCATGCCCCCCTTCCCCCTTATAATACGGCATCGGAAAGCAGAAATTAATCATGATTCAACCTCAAGGTCCACCGGTGAGAACGTGGTGACGTCGAAGAGTCCCCTGTCCGTGATCTTCAGTTCGGGGATGACCGGCAGGGAGAGAAAGCTCAGGTAGAAAAACGGGTGCGGGAGGACGCATCCGGTTTCCGTGATTCCCCTCTCCAGTTTTTTAAAGGCTTCCAGGATGCTCTCGTAGGTCCCCTCATGGATAAGCCCGGCAATCCCCAGGTCCACGAGCCCGGTGCAGCGATCCTCCACGGCCGCGCAAAAACCTCCTCCGTGGGCCGCGAGGGTCCTGACCGCCGTGTAGGCGCTTTGGGTGTCGGTGGCGACACAGATTATGTTGTGGGAATCGTGGGCCAGGCTGGAGGCCAGGGCGCCCCGCTTTAGGCCGAATCCCCTGACCAGCCCCTTGCCGATATTGCCGGTCCCCGCGTGTCTTTCCAGGACGAAAACAGGGGCAAGATCCGTTTCCGGGTCAAATAAGAAGGATCCGGCATCGTCGACAGGGATCTTTTCCACCCGGTGCCTGGTTAGGATGGTCCCCCTGACAAGCTCCATGACCCTCGCCGCAGGTTTGGCGGATACGAATTTCAGCCTCAGGTCGTCCGGATCAAGGGGGGGGATTTTTACGGTGTTCAGGATAGCCGGATCCGGAGGGCAAGATGGGCTTTTGACCGTCAGTGACCCGTTTTTGGCTGCCAGGCGGCCGGATTTGAAAACCCTGGCAACCTTGAAGGATTCCAGATCCTCTGTTACGACCAGGTCGGCCAGGTAGCCGGGCCCGACGCCCCCCCGTCGGGCAAACCCGAAATACCGCGCGGGGTTCAGGGTCACCATCCGAATGGCCATGACGGGGTCCAGGCCGGAAAGGACCGCCTGCCTGAGGAGGTAGTCCACGTGGCCTTCCTCAAAGAGTTTATAGGGGGGCTTGTCATCGGTGCAGAGCATGAAACGGTCGATGTTTTTTTCATTGACGATGGCCGCCAGTTTCCCCAGGTTGCCGGGTTCGGCACCCTCACGGATCATGATGTGCATGCCGAGACGGACCTTTTCCAGGGCTTCATTCTCGTCCGAGCATTCGTGGTCGCTTCGGGGCCCGGCAGCGATATAGGCGCAAAGGTCCTTTCCCGAGAGCATGGGGGCGTGGCCGTCAATGGGTCTGCCCCGGCTTGCCAGGATCTTCTCCATCATGTCCGGGGCCCTGTTGATGACACCGGGAAAATTCATCACCTCACCGAGACCGATCACCCGCGGGTATTTGTAGAGCCTTTCAATGTCCCCGGCGTCCAGCCTCGCCCCGGACGTCTCGAATTCCGTAGCCGGGACGCATGAAGGGGCCATCAGGAAAAGATCCAGAGGTATGTCCTCGCTATCCTTTAAAAAATACTGGATCCCGTGGGCCCCGGCGACGTTGGCTATCTCGTGGGGGTCCGCGACGATGCAGGTCGTTCCCCTGGGCACCACAAGCCTTGCCAGCTCCGAAGGCGGCAGAAGGGAACTTTCCAGGTGGAAATGGGATTCGATAAAGCCCGGTGCGACATAGGCCCCGCTAAGATCCACGATCTCGATGCCGTCGTATTCCACCTCCCCTGCCCCGGCGATGAACCCGTTTTTGATCCCGACCTCGCCCTTGAGTATCTCAAGGGTGAACGTATTGATAATCCTGCAGTTTTTCAGGACCAGATCACATGGGGAATCCCCTCGGGCGGCTGAGATCAGTTCCGTCAAATGCGACAGCTTCGAGACTTCAGGCTCCATCTTCTCTCCTCATTCAGAAATCAGGGAAGGGGCGTTTCATTGGCGCTGCCCCAGGGCCGCGGAAGAAAAATCTTAATCCCCTTCCCCTTTCAGGGCTTTAACCACAGCGCTCCCCTCGTGGAAATGATGTCTTAAAATCACTTGAAGGTTCCTTTTAAGGTCCGGTTTGCTGTTGACCACGTAGACACAGGAATCCAGGTGAAAGATCTCCCTTTCAAGCCGCTCAAATTGCGCCTCGGGGCCATCGAAGATTGACGCATGAACGCGGGATCGTTTTTTCCCCTGGACGCTGGACCCTTCCCGAAGGGAGGTTATTGCCTCTTCCAGCATCGGTATGATCTTGTCCTTCATCCTCAGATGGGTATCGTTATGGAAAATGGCGATATCCGGGGTCATGTCATACAGCCTTCTTATAAACGCGGAGGTTTCGGGCTTTTCAATGTGTTTGGGAGGAGCGGTTTTGGCCTCGAGGTAAAGGAACCGCCCTGAAACGGAGGCGATGACATCGTGGTCCCCTCCCGCAGGCATCCCGGCAAAGCGCACCCCCCAGGCCGAGGGACACCCAAAATCGTCGGAAAAAACCCGCGAGACATACCATTCGTAAGTCGGCCCGATACTTTTTACCGGCGTCCAGGGAGAAGGAAATTGCCCCACTCCTCCCTGACGGATGACCCCAAGCCTCGCGAAAGCCTCCAGAAAACCCTCCAGGGCCTGCGGTTCACAAAAACGTTCCACGGATCTCCTGCTTTTATTCCATTGAGCGAGGGATTCCGACTTGAGGATTTCCTTCAGGATAAGGCGCGCTGCGTAGTGATCCAGGAGGTTTTTAAACAGGAGCCGATCTTCCGCCGACCCCGAAGGGGGCAGAAGCAGGTCCTCCGGGGGATTGATCCGGCCGATCACCAGTCCCCTGCCCCGGCACATCCTTTGAAGGGTCTGGATTTCCAATGACTAAATATCCCGAAAAACAGAATTAAATATTACGTGCGAAATCATGTTTTTACTTTTGGTTTCTACTCACTCCATCAAAGTTGGCTCCGCAGCCCGGGCACTTTCCCTCATC
>Ga0209164_1000477_pt1 | contig 94001 bp, 85 predicted proteins | sample MTBNYHSulfiMetaG_FD_187458 | JGI IMG/M metagenome (GOLD analysis project Ga0209164, IMG submission 187458) | Enrichment culture microbial communities from rom New York Harbor, USA that are MTBE-degrading - MTBE-NYH (New York Harbor Sulfidogenic)... | ecosystem: Environmental > Aquatic > Marine >... | reverse complement strand
GCAATGGCGATTAACGACCCCATGAGTAAGGTCTTGCAAAACCATCTCTGCGATGGTAGGAATAGCGTCAAGAATCTCGCTTATCCGGTCCAGTTCTCTGGCCCGGGGGTGCTCAAGGCCGCAAGGCATCAAGGGCATCTGAATTTGATTCTTCTTGCGCATTTTGGGGTGGCTCCTTTCGCCGTTTGTGTTGTTATTTTAGTTGTTTGCACTTCTTTCATAACAACCTCACGGCTGATCTGTCTACCCTAAAATGCGCTTTTTTATTGGAATTCCAAAATGTTAAACTTTTACGGATGGACACGAGCTAAAACCTTCGTAGGACAATTCTTCACCAAGCCACCGGAAGAGGACTTCTTCCGCCGTCAGGCTCGTGAGGTGGGTTTCGACCCAGAGGAATACCTGGTGGCCATTTCCGAAGTGCCCGTGGTGAATGAAGACCGCGTCCCAACATCCTGGGGTTTTTGGTGGGCATGTCGCGGATGGTGGCCGCTTCCTTTGTCGAGCGGCTGCGGGCGCGTCAGGCTGAGGAATTTACGGCCCGACGGGCTCAAGAGAGCTTGCGGGAACGGACTGCCGCACTCAGCCTGGCCGAGGATGCCGAAAAAGCCAGGGCTGAGATCGAGCAGTATAAGGGCCGCCTGGAGCTTCTCGTTAGCGAGCGCACCGAGGAGCTCAGGGCCAGTGAGGAGCGCAACCGGCTTCTGCTCGAATCTGCCGGGGAAGGCATCTTCGGCGTGGATGCGAAGGGGGCCATCACCTTCATCAATCCCGCCGTACTATCCCTGCTGTGTGCGGCTAAGGGAAATCCTTAATTTATCACCTCAATTTTGCACGGAAACAGTGTTTCCATTCACCTTAATGTTTTTTTCATCAAGTGTGCAGCGTTTCATTTTTTGTAGTTTGAAGTAATCGTCTGCTCGACTTGTTTCCCCCTCATTGAAGGGATAGATGTTGATGATGTCTTTTTCGTGCAAGAAATTTCTTGCTCATGTTGTCACCGGTAATCCCACATGCCAGCTGCTGCCTCCCATCCAAGGGCGAGGTCTGTGCCTGGCCTTGTCAAGGAATTTGAGGAACGTGATCATGCTCGGCGTTCGAGTGTCCTGAATGGAATATTTCACCTGATGACGGTTGTTGTGAAAAACCAGTTTGGCGGCTATGAGAAGAAGTTTGAGTCGTGCGATCCGGATCGTATTGTCTTGGACACCCTCGAGGGATGCATCAGCGGTGTCTTCCTTGGCGCTCATCTGGGCCACCATTTTGAGATATCGCCAGATGTTGTAGGCCAGCATGACTACCTGGAAGAATGCAGAATTATTCTTGAACTTGGCTGAAGGAATGGCTTCAAGACCCTCCCGTTTGGCCTCGCCGACAAGGTTCTCCACATCGGCCAGTTTGTCGTATTGGGCGAAAATCTTGTGGGGTTTGCCCTTGAGGCTGGTACAAAAGACCCGGTAGGTGTAGTTGTCATCCTCAAACAGCTCATATTGCAAGGGTTCCTTGGGAGGCGCGGTCAGTTCTTTGGGGATCCTCATGGCCACAAATCGAACGGGGCTCTTCCAGCCGATATGTTGATGGATGCAACTGTTAAACTCGGCACGTCTCCGTTTCCAGGGACGATACCACGTTTCGGGATCAAAGGGAGGTTTGGCTCTTTTGTTGGCGATGATGAAGTCATAGCCTTCTTTTATGGCTGCAGATAGCGTCTCCCAACTGAAAACTCAGCGTCAGCCCTGATCAACACCTTCTTGACGCAGACAGGGACTTGGCGCTTGATCCCTTTGATAAAGACGGCCGCTTCTTCTCCGCTGAGGGTTTCCCCTTTGCGCAGTTTGCCCAAAAGGTATTCGCGAGTTTCATCAACGAATGCCAGCACCGGCCGGTAGCCCTTTTTCCCCCGGTTCCGGGGGTTGTATCCCCCGGTTCCGGGGGTTGTACCCCTTACGGATGCCTTGCTGGTTTCCGTAGACGGTCTCAACGGTCGTATCGATACTGACATGGATGCGCTCATACCGCAATCCACATTGTTGCCATAGCCGCTCCCGGAGCTGGTGCATGACGCTCAGCAGAGCGTTCGCCTGATTGATGCCCAGGCTGTCCACATAACGACAAAAGGTGCTGGCTGCCGGCAGTATGGCCAACTGGAAAAATCCACAGACCAGACTATCCAGACGGATATAGACAAAATGCCACAATCGATTGAATCCAATAAAGAGAAGCATGATAAGCCCGATCACCATCCGGTAATGTCCCAATTTTGGCGTTCGTTTCGGAGCCCGGTAGGCCTCTTCAAAGATCTGCTCAAACCCCATCAGGTCCAGAAGTTTGATCAGTGCCAGCAAGCCGCCAAAGGCACTCAATCGTTCGCCGCAGACCCCGTAGGGGGTGGAAGCCGTTATTTTACTGGGCTTGGGAGCCCAGCTCGGAAACCCTTTGTTTATAGCCGTTTTTGTGTTATGATGCTTTCGTTTTTTAACCATCTGGGTTACCTCCTGTTTAATGGGTTTTCTTCCGTAAACCGCATTATAACAGGTAACCCAGGTGGTTTTCTACTTTATGGCCCTGTTTCTGCGCAAAATTGAGGTACTCAGAATTTTCTAAAAGCCGGTGTGCCAACCAATACCGATATAATCCATATAGAGGAGGTTTTATCGCTGTGAAAAAGAAAATAGAACAATTGGTAGAGATGAGAAACAAAGCATTTATGCCAGCAGGAACAAAGGGGATAGAAAAACAACATTCCAGAGGCAAACTTACTGTGCGGGAGCGCATAAACCTTCTGTTTGATAAAAACACTTTTGTTGAACTCAATATGTTTGCTCAGCACCAGTGCCACGACTTTGCCATGAATAAAAATAGGCCCCTTGGAGATGCTATTATAACCGGATATGGGAAGATAAACGGTCGGCCCGTCTATCTCTATGCCCAAGATTTTACAGTATTGGGGGGATCAGTCGGTTTTACTGGGGCGGCAAAAATGGTTAAGATAATGAGAATTGCGTCCAAGGCAAAAGCACCCATTATAGGTTTGATTGACAGCGCCGGAGGACGCCTCCAAGAAGGAAGCGGTTCTTTTAGCCAACAGATGACCGAGACAATAAAAGTATCTGGAAAAGTTCCCCAGATTTCAGCCATTATGGGTAGCTGTGCGGGTGCCGGGGTGTACATCCCAGCTCTTACCGATTTTATAATTATGGTAGAAGGAATCAGCCAAATGTTCATTACCGGTCCTTTGACAATCAAAGAGGTGACAGGAGAGATAATAAGCATAGATGATCTGGGCGGAGTAAAGCCGCACAGTGAAATTTCTGGCGTTTGTGATTTGGTAGCAGGAAATGAAAAGGAGTGTATGCAAATAATAAGAGACCTACTTAGCTTTCTACCTTCAAGTTATAGTGAGAAACCGAAGTGGATTAATACTGACGACCCTCCTGACAGGTTAGACAAGACCCTTAATGAGTTACTTCCAGAAATGTCAAGAAGGCCTTACGATATGCACAAAATAATTTCAAGGGTTGTGGATAATGGTAATTTTTTCGAGATAAAAGCCAAGTTCGGGCGTAATATAATAACTGGTTTTGCAAGGCTTGGGGGGTATTCTGTGGGGATAGTTGCAAACAACCCTATATTTAAAGCAGGGGCAATAGATTGCGATGTTTCGATCAAAGCGGCTAGGTTTTTTAGGACATGCGATTGCTTTAATATCCCCATCATTACATTTGTTGATGTCCCTGGCTACATGCCAGGAGTAAAAGAAGAGCATGAAGGGATAATAAGGCATGGGGCAAAAATGCTTTTTGCATATGTCGAGGCCACTGTGCCAAAAATAACCTGTATAGTTGGCAAAGCCTATGGTGGGGCATATCACGCTATGGGCTCAGGTGCGTTGGAGGCTGATATCGTTCTTGCTTGGCCATCTTCAGAAATAGCAGTTATGGGCGCTGAAGGTGCAGTGAATGTTCTTTACAGAAAGCAGATTGAAACGGCATTGGATAAGGAAGCATATAGAAAGCACAAGATTGAAGAGTATAAGGAAACGTTTTCTACCCCTTACTATGCTGCTTCGAAGTTACTTACTGATATTGTCATAAAACCAGAAGAAACGAGACCAGAGCTAATTCATGCTTTAGAGATGTTAAAAAATAAGGAAATACAGGTTCAGCAAAGACGTCATGGGAATATTCCGCTGTAAATGGGCATAGAGTACGCCCTCACGTCCCTCTCTAGCGGATCGTCGGAAGCGGTTGCCCGCTTCCGCCTCCCAAAGAACGTAGCGTGCGGATGTCCTGCACTACTCTGAATCACCTCTCTATTTTGCCGCGTTCCTGGGGTTTATAGGGTTGAAAATGGACCAGTGCGATTCCGAGGGAAGCGGTGATCTCTTCCAGATGCTTTTATTTGAACGCAGGACCGTTATCCACGTAGAGCTTTCGAGTGAGCCCTCTCTTCAATAATGCCTGCCTGAAGGCGTCAAGGAAGGAATCCATCTTTTCGCTAAGATAGAACTGGGCGTGAGGGAGCAGGGCGGCTCATATCGTCAATAAAGGCGAAGAGATAGGTTTTTCGTCTCTCGTCATCCATCATCACTATGGGGCCGTGCATGGCGTCACTCTGCCAGATATCGTTGGGAAACTCTGCCTCGAATCGTCTCCGGTCCACGGCGGGGATATGTTGAGGATGCATGAGGCAGTGTTGATGGAAGAGACGATATACCGTACTGATGTTAAGATCTACGGCTGGCGGCCACAATCCCCCGGCTTCTCAGAGCATCAAAGGCATTCAAAAGATCCCCTGACCCACCGGCCCCAAAGCGAATGAACGCCTGTCGCCTCAGCCCCCTGAGCCAATGATGTTGTCGGGAACGGGGAAGATCAGGAAGCCATTTATGGTTGGTTAAGCGGTGGGAAAGACCCTGGCGGATGGTATCTATCCTGGCCTGGAAGCGAGGCCAGTATCCTTTGGGTCTCACTCGAATAATGGCGCTGCAATCCGGACAACGATATCTACGCAACCAAAGGGGTTCGTCGAACCCATCAAAATAGCCGGGTTGCTCTGACGCTTACGAATATTGTTCAAATGTAAGCCATCATGTTAATGTTTATAAGCTATGGGCTCAGCCTGGTATATTCTGTGGTGTATGCCGCCGGCGATAAAGAAATCAGCGCCAGGGACCAGCTCACTGTCCATCATAATCTGATATTTGCCCGGAACATGCGCCTGGAACGTGTCAATAATTTTGGGCCTGGCGACGATACATTTTTCATATTTTTTCCCCATGATATCTTTCTCCTTCACATTGGAGAGCAACGTCCATATTTTTTCGAACAGTTCAAAGACGATTTGAAAATAATCCTAAAAACCCAGCTCCTTCCCAATTACAAGGCGTTGAATTTCGGAAGTGCCTTCGGTTACGGTATAGAGCCTTCCATCGCGCCAATGCCTTTGGATGGGGTACTCCATCATATACCCATATCCACCATGAATCTGCATGGAATAGGCAAGGATCTTCTGCAATGTCTCTGCTGTGAACAGCTTGACCATGGCAGCTTCTTTTCTGACCTTTTTCCCCTGGTCATGGAGTCCGGCCACATGATAGGTGTAACTTCGCATAATATCCACATATGTAGCGATTTCTGCCAGCTTGAACTTTGTATTCTGAAATTTGATAATCGGCTTCCCGAACTGTACCCTTTCCTTGGCATACTGGACCGTGAGCTCATACGCAGCCTGGGCTGTACCCGTACATCGTGCCCCATAGGTGATGCGCCCTGAAACAAGGGTGTCAGCGATCTGGGCGAATCCGCCCCCTTCAGCTTCGCCGATCATATTCTTTCTCGGAACCAAGCAGTCTTCAAAGACCAGTTCGCCTGTCTCGGCAGAGCAGTTGCCGACTTTATTTAGCTTTCTCGAGACACTAAACCCGGGAGTCCCCTTTTCAACAATGAACAGGTTAATGCCGATCCCCCGTTTCGTCGGGTCGGTATAGGCAGCGACGATGACGTAATCGCATATCGGGCCGTTCGTAATGAACATTTTGGTTCCATTGATCGTATAATTGTCCCCGTGGCGCACCGCCTTTGTCTGTATGGACGCAGCGTCCGACCCAACATTGGGTTCGGTCAGGCCGAAGGCGCCGATCTTTTCTCCTTTAATGGCCGGAATCAGGAATTTTTTCTTCTGTTCCTCGGACCCGAACCGGTAGATGGGCTGGGTTGCCAGGCCGCTTTGCGCCATTAATGCAGCTGCAATGCCTGCATTCACCCTGTTGAGTTCCTCCACCATGATACACTCAGTTATCTTGTCTCCGCCTCCGCCGCCCAGTTCCAACGGATACCTTGGACACAGAAACCCCTGATCCCCCATCTTTTTAAAAAGCTGCCTGGGGAATGTGCCGGTCTCTTCGGCCTCCTCAACCAGTGGCGCAATTTCCTTCTGTGCAAAGTCCCTGATGGCATCTCGAAATATACTGTTCTCTTCGGAAAGCCCGCAATTCATCACACTTTTCACCTCCGCTTTTTTAACTATCCCAACATCTCGGTTTTCTAAAAACGCCTTTTTCAGCAGGCCGCTGAAAACTCATGTCATATTTGGCAAAAATGATCACACACCCGTAAAAGCAGGTTTCGTTTTTCCAAAAAGGCCCTTCGACCTTTATCAGAATCCCGCATGGCAAAGGGAACGCTCTGGACCTTTGCCTCCAGTTCAATGTCCTGACTGAGAAACAAAGGCGATTCGATCAGCAACTCTTTAATCATTGTTCAAAAATATCTCGCCAACTCTCAGCATGTTTTTTCTACTTGCACCCTTAATAACGGTTTGCATTCCTTTTCGAATGTGATCCCGCGTGAGCCGCATCGCATCTCCAACATCACCTATCCGCAAAGCATGTAAAAGCTCCCTGTGCTCTCTGACGACGCCCCTGATTCTCTCCTCCTGTAAATACTCTCCCCGGTATCTGAGGTATATCTGTTCAAAAATATCTTTCAGTAGTCTATGAATGACCTCGTTTTTACCAAACTCACAGATCGTCAGATGAAATTTGCAGTCAAGAAGTATAAGTTCCCGCCGGTTACCTTCGTCGATCGCATTTCTATAGTTCTTGAACCTGTCGTTGATGGCATCCAGGCTTGCCGGGTCAAGATTCTCTACAATGGAGGGAATCAAAAACACCTCGAGTGCCTCTCTTGCCTGGTACAGATTTCTCGTCTCTGTTTCGGTTATCACGCCGACAAAATATCCCCTGTTCGGCACATAGGTGACAAGTTTTGAGGTTTCAAGCCGATTAAGGGCCTGAACAACCGGCGTAACACTCATATTAAGCCTTTTAGCCAAATCGCTGTAAATAATCTTTTGCCCGGGGGCCAGCTCATTGAGATAAAGCATCTGCTTAATCTGCAAAAAGGCCTCTTCCGCAACGTTCTTGCGCTTGTCCTTGTTGCTCACGGTCTCAACCCCTCCTAAAATCTTCATACAGCTCCAAAACGAAATTTCGGTGGTCTCCATAGTCTGTTGCCAGGGGTCGGTTGTATCCGTGCTTCCGAATGGTTGGACCGGCCCCCCCGTGGAGTTCGTCCAATGTTGATCGAATTGAATCTTTTGCCTTTTCCTTCCTTCGCCACGAACAACTGACAACTATCAACGGACATTACCGAAAATTCCCATTTGAACATAATGAAATAGCTAAAATGATCAATCAATTAACCAATTGGCGAATACTTGCGTCGCTTATTTAACTAAACTTTTAATTGAAAATATAATTAGATGTCAAGGGTTTTTTCAAGCCTCCCCCTGGACCGATAAGTCCCCCATCTGTACGCATCGAGAGCGATTCAGCCCAAACAAGTTCCCTTCTCTGCCACAGATTATAAATAACAATTGGCTAAGTGGGCCCCCGACTTATACTTACTTGCCGCTACCGCTTTTCTGATCGCTTTAAGTAAAAACTTTGGGATGCCCAGGTGAATAAGAAACCTCCCGTGGATTGAAAAAATATTATTTTGTTCTTGACACAGCAAGGGCTATTTGATTGCATGTTTAATCAGATTTAAAATTAGGTGCTGTTTTCTATTCTTAAATAAGGACCACCTTCATGACCTCAGTCCGGGGCCAGCCTCGGCCGCCAACCCCCTGGACACCACCACGCAGTTCATGAACGACGCCGACGCCATCGCCCGTTACTTACGGCTTTTTGCCGAGGACGCGACCTTCGATTTATTGACTCTTGTCTCAACATTATCAGCCGCCGGCAGGATGGTTGATGTTTCAGAGCCCATTGCAGCCACCGTCCTCCCCCCCCGGAAACCGGCAGTGGTTTGGCGGCCTGAGGGCGCTCTGGTAAAGCACTGCTTCCAGTGTCTTGAGAAGGCCGGCATCCCGCTCTTCTTCCAGTCGGCTCGATGCATGTCCGCCGCAGGGCATTTTGTTCGCTACGGCATATTTCACAGGAATCGCCCTATATGAATCTCAGACAGGACCCATTGGGTGTGCACGGCCGCAACCCTTTCTTTTATGGTTGGGTTGTCGTGGCTGTTGGATTCGTTACACTGGGGGTTTCGTTTGGCCTGTGGTATTCCTTTTCTGTTTTCTTCCTTTCGATTATTCAGGAATTCGGATGGACCCGAACGGTGGCTTCCAGTATCTTCTCGGTATTCATCCTTTCGCAGGCTGCGACAGGACTGATGACGGGTCACCTCCAGGACCGTTTCGGGCCGCGTCTGGTGATTCCCCTCGGGGCCGTAATCCTCTCAGTCTGTCTTTTTTTCACCAGCCGGGCGCACAGTCTGTGGCACTTTTACGTGGCATACGGCGTTTTTGCGGCCGCTGGCGTGAGCCTCCTCGGGTTTTCTTCACACGCGGCCTTTATTCCCAAGTGGTTCGTTCGTAAAAGGGGACTGGCACTGGGCGTGACCATGTCCGGCATCGGATTTGGGATGCTCTTCCTGATCCCTTCTGTCGAATGGAGCATTGGCCTCTTTGGCTGGCGGAATACATACCTTTTCCTGGCCGGTCTGGCATTGCTTCTGGTGGCGCCGCTGGGGTCCGTCTTTTTGCGTCGATGTCCGGAAGACATTAACCTGATCCCTGATGGGGACAGCCCTGATCAAAGTTCTCGGGAGAGGCCGGCCTCCGTCATCGTGAAGGTGGTGGATGCGGTCTGGGCCGCTGAGGACTGGACCCCCAAGAAGGCCCTTCGTACAGGCCGGTTCTGGTTTGTGCTCATTGCATTCTTTTTTGGATCCTGGGTTTACCAGGCCACCCTGCTCCATTCCATTTCGGCGATGGTCGACGCCGGTCTCCAGCGGGATGCAGCCGCTGCCTACTTTGGTGTCTTAGGGATTGCAGGGGCTGTTGGGAAAATCCTCTTCGGCCATCTGTCGGACGTGTATGGACGTGAGAAAATCAACACGTTTGCGAGTGCAGTCACGGCATTGGGTCTCGTTTGTCTTATGCGCATCGCAGGGGTGAACGGGATCCTGCCCATGCTCTTTGCAATTCTTTTCGGACTGGGCTATGGCGCAGCGGCGCCTCTTTTTCCATCCGTGAGCGCGGACATATTTCTGGGCAGGTCGTTTGGTCTGATTTTTGCCGTGATTTATGTCGGCGCCGGATTGGGAGGTTCCACCGGACCGCTCATAACAGGATATTTGCGCGATATATCGGGCTCATATATGCTCCCTTTTACGCTGCTTTTTATGAACCTGTTCTTATCTTCCCTGTTTATCTGGTTTGCAAGTCCACGGAAGGTGAGAAAAATGGTGAAAAATGCGTCGCAAGTATATTAAGATCGCAAAAAGAGACAGCTCGGCCGAAAGTCGATGCAGCAGGCCGTATTCTTTTTCATAAGGAGGACGAAACAAAGTGCGTACAAAACAGGCAGAAAAAATCATTAGAGGAAAAAGAGTCCTTGTGGTAGATGATGAGCAAGACGTCCTGGACACCCTGGTAGAGCTGCTAAGCATCTGCAAACTGGATACCGCCCTTTCGTTTGAAGAGGGAAAACGGCTTCTCGAAAGCAATGACTATGACATCGCCATTCTTGACATTATGGGGGTAAAGGGATTTGACCTCCTTGAGGTTGCCACTGGGAGAAAAATTCCGGCCCTCATGCTGACCGCCCACGCCCTTTCCGAAGAAAGCCTGAACAGGTCTGTCAAGGAGGGGGCCGCCTATTTTGCTCCGAAGGACGAAATCACAAACATTGGTGTGTTTGTTGCAGATGTCATAGATGCCATGCAACAGAACAAAAACCCGTGGATAAAACTCATGGAACGCCTAGGAGAATTTTACGACAGGAGATTCTCCGGCACAGACTGGCGGGAAAAAGAGCTTGAATATCTGAAAAAAAAGGGCTCCCAATGGATTTAGCATCCTGGTATGGAATATATCGACCGGAGCCAGGACGGTTCGACATGGTATCGGTGGAGCAAACGCATTAAGAAGTTCAGGGACCTCAAATGAAGGGGCGAATCATCCTCGAAATGGGTACAGTTTTTATCCGTCTTGCCGACACGTCCCTTCTATCATCAGGCTCATCAGCTCTCTCTCAGGTTCTCCGGGTAGATTTCCCTTGACCTCCGCTTCGATGACAACCGTGCCGTCCGAATGGGTGAATATTACGTCGGCCTCACCAAATCCGCGGGCGTTCATATTTCTGATGGTCAGCTCACAGGTGATGGTATCTCCCGGATATACAGGTTTTTTGAATTTGAAATTCATCTCCGTGGCCAGCCAGCCCAACTGCCCCCCGATCTCGGTCAAAAGGCTGCCGACCAACAACCCGTGGCAGATCCTCCCCCTGAAGTTCTTGATCGCTGCAAAGCGGTCCTCGAAATGAACAGGATTATAGTCCCGGGATGTCTCTGCAAAGTCGATGACATTTTGTTCTGTGAAGGTCCGGGTCACACGAAATTGATCCCCGACCTGAATGCCGCTTACAGCCCTCATCCGCATGGAACTCACGAGTCCTATCTCCTTCCTGCCCTGTCTTGTGCTGTATAATCGATACCGCCATTGATTTCAACGGAAATCAGGCCGGGAACAGGAACGCTCATTTTGGGATGATAATATCATGGGGGCGACTTCGGAACCCCGATCCTGTAAAACCCGGGCATAGAGGCACCAGCCTTGCGGGTATCCGGAACCGGGCGGCTGTTTCAGCCGCGAACCGGCGCCGTTGTCAACGCCTGCCAGGTATGCGGCTGCATTCGCCGCAGACAACTTCAAGGGCGGGTTCCCGGCGCTGTTCTGACTGGCAACAGTGCTGCCCCCACTCATCTCAAAGATCGATACGGATTTGATGCTGATCATGTCCTGGCGGATCTCAGAGAACGACAGGAGCAGGCAAGGGGTCTCAGTCGGACAGATGCGCCTCCAGCCATTCTTCCACATCGCCGAGGACCTGGGCCTGTTCGGGTTCGTTGAATACCTCGTGATACAGGCCGTCATAGACCTTGAGCTTCTTATCAGTTGAGCCGACCCTATCATACAGCAGTTGCGCCCCCGACGGATCGACCAGCCTGTCGCTCCCTCCCTGGACAATAAGGACGGGGAGGGTGATCTTGGCCCCTTCAGCAGATACGCGCTGCATGGTCTTGAGCAGTTCAGCGGCCAGCCGGGCCGTTGTTTTACCCCTGTGGACCAGGGGATCATTGACATAGGCCGCCACAACTGCCGGATCCCGGCTGACACCCTCGGCCTCCAGGACGACAATACCGAATTTCGGCGCCAGGGAGGAAAATATCTTTCCCAAAAAAATGGTGGCGGATGAAATATTTTCCGGGACCTTGACGCTCGGGCCGGAAAGGACCGCGCCGGCCAGTTCGGCCTGGTGTTCCAGCAGGTAGGCTGCGCCGATCAACCCGCCCATGCTGTGACCTATCAGGAAGACCGGCTTTTCGGGATGCCATTCGCGCACCCTGTCAAAGAAGATCCTGAGGGTGGATGTAAAGTCCTCGAATCGCTGTACGTGAACCCGGGCGCCGTCTGATTTTCCGTGGCCGATGTGATCGAGACCATAGACGGCATACCCAACAGGGATAAAATGATTGACAAGGTTCATGTAACGGCCGCAGTGTTCAGCCAGACCATGCACCACCAGGAGGACCGCCTTAATGTCACTGTCCGGCAGCCAGCACTGGTAATATATCTTGGCATCCCGAACACCCTTGAAGAACCCGTCTTGATGTTTCATCTTGTATTCCTCCACGGAGCCGTTACGTCCACGAATCCATGCTTGGCCGTTCGGACCAGATCTGTTACCTGTTACAGGAAGATCTGCTGCTTTGGAGCGCCCAAGGGCTCCATTTCTTTGTCTGTGAGACAAAAGTTGCTCAGTTTTATGGATAGGAGTCTTATGTATACGCTTTTTTTTATTTGTCAAGGATTTTTTGTTGATATTGGTGTTAATTGAGAAAGATAATGGACAAAATATAGAGAATCCGAAAGAAGCGAATCATCCTGATCAGGGAGGGGCAGGCTGCATCCGCCTGAATTGCCCCTTGACAATCCTGTTGATGCGGGTTAATATCATATGTAAACTCAATAATACCATATATGGTATTAGACAATGCGTCAAAAAACCTCAGTTCATGCCCCTGCCGTGGATCGGGCACTGGATATTATCGAGTTGTTGGCGGTCAGTGAAAGGGAGATCTCTCTTTCCGAGATCCTGACAAGGCTGACCATCCCGAGACAGTCTCTCATCCGGATACTGAACACCCTGTGCGACCGGGGCATCGTGGACAGGGCCGGCAAGAGGGGATTTTACCGGCTGGGAATGAAGCTCCTCTATCTCGGAAATCGTCTTCAGGACAATATCAGGCTCCGGTCCGTGGCAAGGCCTTTCATGGAGGAACTGGCTGAGGAAACCCACAAGACCGTTGAACTCTCCACGCTGGACCGGGACCAGCTCATCCTGATCGACCAGATCGAGGGCTCCGAGGGGATACGCCTTTACACGCGCATTGGTAGCGCCTACCCCTATTTTCATGCGGTTGCTGTGGGAAAGGTATATTTGGCGCACATGGAGGCCCAAAAGCGGCACAAGGTGCTTTCTGCCATCGGTCTGCCGCCTGTCACAGGACATACCATTACCCGGATAGAGAGGCTTGAAGAGGAGCTGAAGAAGATCAGGGAGAATGGATATGCGTTCGAGGACCAGGAGTTGCGAAACGGCGTCCGGCGGATCGTGGCCCCTATCTATGATCACAGGAATCGTTTGGCAGGCTGCGTCGGGATTGCTGCCACCATCTTCAGCTTTGAGATGGCCGACACAGAGGATCTGGCCCGGGAGGTGATAGAAACGGCCGGGCAGATCTCGAACCGAATGGGGAATGCAATATGAACCGGTTTTTCCATCCTTCAAGCGTGGCTGTGTTTGGCGTGGCCGACAACTCGAGGAACTTGGCCAAAAACATCGTCACCCAATCGCTCGAATGCGGTTTCAAAGGGGCCATCTATCCGGTGGGTCGGGAACCGGGGACAGTGCATGGACAGACCATCATCACCGACCCGGAGGCCCTGCCTGAAGAAATCGATCTGGCAGTGATCCTGGTTCCGGCGCGGTTTGTGGCTGAAACACTTGATATCTGCGGCCGGAAGGGCATCCAGCGCGCTGTTATCTCAACCGGTGGCTTCAGGGAACTTACGGATGCGGGCAATCCTGCGGAAAAGCAGATGATCCGGGCAGCTAAAGCTCACGGGATTCGGTTTGTCGGGCCCAATTGCATCGGCGTCATCTGTCCCGGGTCAGGCGTCTGCACGCCATTCAATCCACTGCAGCCCAGACGCTTCAAAAAGGGTCCGGTCGGCATTATCGTTCAGAGCGGAGGCGTCACCACCCAGTCCGCCTACTATTTTTCCGAGGAGCATGTCGGGTTTTCAAAAATCATCAGTGTCGGCAACAAGCTGGACCTCGATGAGATTGATTTTTTGCGATATCTTCTCCAGGATAAAGAAACCGAGCAGATCCATATGTATCTGGAAAGCATACAGGATGGGAGGGAACTGACGCGACTGGCAAGGGAATCGCGAAAACCGATTGTTATCTTTAAGTCCAATGTAAGCAGGGCCGCATCGGACATCGCTTACTCCCACACCGCAGCGCTTTCCAACAACGACAGGGTCGTGGAAGGCGCCCTGAGACAGGCCGGCATTGTGCGCGCACGGGATCTTCATCAGTTGACCGTGGCTGCCAAGGCCCTTCAGCTACCTCCCTTGAAAGGAAACCGGCTGGCGGTCATATCCATGTCCGGCGGCTTTGCCGTGATTTTGGGAGATGCATGTGAGCGATATGGCTTTACCTGCCCGCCCCTCCCACCGGATCTGATTAAAAAAATTGAGAGGTTTCGCAGGGCCGGGGTGATCCGGATGTCCAATCCAATGGATTTCGGCGACGTCCACGACATCAGGGGACTGGCTTTCACCCTGGGGCACTGTCTGGCATTGGCGGATATAGACGGGCTCGTGCTTTCGTTCATGTACGAGCCCGAAATGGTGAAGATTTTCGGGGACGGGATCGGCACCCCGGAGCAGATATTGAATTTCGTGAGAAGGATGTCCCAGGAGCACAGCAAACCGATCGCACTCAGTTTTTTTTCTGAGCGGCGACATATCGAGGAATTCAAGCGATTGAATGCGTTTCCCGTTTTCAATGACCCGGTTGAGAGCATACAGGCTATGCGTCTCCTGCGGGATTACTGGCATGGAAAGGAATGCGGGTAAACCCATGTCTCCCGCTTCCTGCCATAATTTTAGTTCAGTTTAGATCGTTTCAGGCACTTTAGCTCACTTCTACTGTCAATTCGGGCTTAGATATGGAACCCATCATCCCTATACGGAAAAATCTCTTCTTTATTCAGCGTGGGTGGCTCAACGGGAACCACTTTGTCTTTGACGGTGGGACAAAGGTGTTGATCGATACGGGATACAAGACCGATCTTGAGACCACTATCAAGCTTATTGAGCGGACCGGGTTCAACATCGCTGACACCGAGACGATCATCAGCACACACAGCCACTCCGACCATATTGGCGGGAACCATACGATCCAGCAGCAGAGCGGCTGCCGTATCATGATGCATCCCATTGAGAAATTCTTCATGGACCACAGAAACGGCTGGTTCACGTGGTGGCGGTATTTTGACCAGGAGGCTGATTTTTACAGCGTCACCGATACACTCCAAGATGGGGTCCGCCTCAAGCTGGATGGCCTCGTGCTGGAGGTGATTCACACCCCGGGCCATGCCTCAGGAGGCATCGCCCTGTATGCCCCAAAGGAACAATTCCTTATCTCCGGGGATGCCCTCTGGGATGGGGACATCGGCGCCTTGACACCCCGCATCGAGGGGAACAGCTGCCTCTTCCTGGCCCTTCAAAGCCTGAACAGGCTTTCTTCTCTGAAGGTCCGGAGGGTATTTCCCGGACACGGACCTCCATTCAGCGATTTCAGATCGGCCCTGGATCGAACCCGGACCAGGCTGGAGACATTTATCAATGACCCCTCCCTCATGGGTCTGGATCAGATAAAAAAGATCATGGTCTATATCCTGATGATGAAAAAGGGCTTTCCTGAAGATGCCTTTTTTGACTATCTCGTCCAGGGGAACTGGTTTCGGGAAACCGTGGACATCTTCTTTGATGGGGAGTATAGAAAGCTCTACGAGAAGATAATGGCGGGTTTCCTGGAAAAGGAGATTGTGGTCATTGACCATGGTCGTTATAAGACCACTGTACAACCTTAACCTGTTTCCTTCGGCCAGGGTGTTATTGTGCCTGCATCGAAGATAGTTGCCCCGCCTACTGGTTCAGCCGATTTCCCCGGCGTCCTCTTTTACGCCATCGGAAAAGAAGCTCCTTTTTGGCCATGCCCTGCATGCGAAGGGCTGTGGACTCGGGGACCTGTCCTACCATCCCGGCGGCTTTCTCCAGTTTCCTGCTCCCGGCAGGCATGAGGAGAAAAAGCTCGGCCTCCTCATCGGTCAACAACCCCCCAGAATCCTTATCTCCACAGGACTCTATGCAGCACGAAATCCTGTTGCCAGTTTATCCGCTCCCCGGGTCTTTCATAAAACGCCAACTCCCTCATTCCATTCCCTTAAGACTGCAAAGCCCATCCACGCGCCTTTGCACAGAAGGCAGAGAACTGAGCACCGGGTCTAGCCCTCAGTTTCAACTGAGTTTCTGAAATGCCTCCTTGCGGCCGGTGTATTTCTCTCTCATTTCAGGCTTCATGAGTTTTCCGGTGGGATTTCGCATGACACAATCGAAAATCACCTTGCGGGGGACCTTGTAAAGGCTCAACTGACCCTTGGCAAACTCGATGACCTCCTCTTCGGTCATGTTTTCCCCCTCTTTCAGCTGGACAATGGCCAGAACGATCTCTACCAGACGCTCATCAGGATACCCGATGCACGCCACATCATCGATCTTTGGATGGGTCATGATGGCATCTTCGATCTCCACCGGATAGATATTTTCACCGCCACTGGTAATCATGTCCTTCTTTCGGTCCACGATATAGTAGAAACCCTCATCATCGACACAGGCTAGATCTCCTGAATAAAGCCACCCATTCCGGATGGTCTCGGCCGTCAGTTCCGGGTTGCCGAAATACGATTTCATCAAACGTGGCGTGGTGAAAATCAGTTCGCCCACCTCGCCCGGCGCTACTTCCCTGCCTTCCGGATCAACGATTTTCGCGGTAACGCCGAACGACGGTTTCCCGATGGACCCTGGCTTGGAAAGGGCATCTTCAGAATACAGAATGGATGTCCCGCCACCCCCGCCTTCCGTGGTCCCGTACACATTGGACACCTTCACATCGAGGGTATCGGCAACCCCTTTCAAAACCTCGAATGGAATAGGCTGGGCCCCCATGGTCACAAATTTCCAGGAAGAAAGATCATAGTCCGACAGGTTGATATCGCCCTTCTTGATGGCATTGATGACAGCGACGGCAATGGGCACGACAAATACCACCTCTTTTCCCCTCTCCTCGGCCATGGTTTCAATAATCCACTTCGGGTCTCTGAACTCTCTTAACAGGATTCCGGTCCCTCCTGCGGCATAATACCCGAACCACACAAAGGTTACTCCGCTGTGGTAGAGGGGCAGATATAGCATGTAGTTGTCAATGCGTTTGGCCGAAAAGGTCATCCCGTTTCCAATGGCCGCGCTGTTAATGGAAAAATGGGTATGCATCACCGGTTTGGGCTTACCCGTCGTGCCGGATGTGAACATCATGGCCAGATCGTGCGCGTCATCCACATCCACAATGGCCTCCGAAACATCCCCGTAGGCGGCAACAATACTGTAGTCGATCATATCCTCAGGGACGGAATTGCCGATGCAGATATATCTTTCAACCGTAATCAGATTCTTTTGAACCGGCTGCACCACCGACAGGAACTCGGAACTCAGGATAAACACCTTGGGCTTGCATACCTCCGCGGCATGGAGGATGTCCGCGGCCACAAATCGAAAGTTGAGAGGCACCACCACTGCGCCCATTTTGATGATCCCGAAGTAAGTGATCAGCCATTCCAGGGAGTTGTTCTGAAGATGCAGGACATAATCGCCGTCCTTTAGTCCCAGTTCCTTTGACAGATAGTTGGCTGTCCGGTTAATGGCATCATTGAACTCCTTCCATGTAAGGGTCCGTCTCCGGCCGATCGACGGTGTCCGTTCAATCAGACATAACCTGTCGGGGTTATGGCGGGCATGAATCACGGCATAGTTCGCAAAGTTCATGGATATTCTCCTTTCTTTCTGCATCATTAAAAGGACTTACATGGGCATAACAGGCTGTATCACAAGCTGGTCGATCCCCCTCTCCTCGATGTCAGGACTCACCCCATGGTTTGTCAGAAAAATGGTTTTTCCCTTTCTTATCGGCACGTCAGGCATGATCGGATGCCGTCGACAGTACACGTACTTCCGGCAATTTCTTTTACAGGGAAAGATGTCGATCCTCCCTTCCAAAAACGGCATGGCTGTAATCAAAAAACTTCTCTCAAAGCCCAAAACTTGTCGCCCTGCTCGGATAGCGCTTAAACTATCTGGACCAGACTCTCCCTTATCGCTGCTCTCACTTCCCTTTTTTCAGGGGCGGCGCAGGGATGGCGGGCCTTTCCTCCATGGCGATGGTCTCCTCTGGCAGCCTGTAGCACACGCCGCAACCGATGCAAAGGTACAAAGTTGCCTCTGTTGTATCTGCTCCCACTCCTATTGCCCCGGGGGTCACAGCTCCATATTTCAGTCTGGAAGGCGTTCAGATGTTATTCAGTTCAGTCCTATCCCGGCCGCGTAAACCGGTTCACGCTTCTTTTAGGGTTTCTTTTAGAAAAAGGGTAGAAATGAAGGCGACCGTGGCACATAGCAATAGAATCAAAAAACCTTTTTGGTAGCCGGATATCGTGAAAGCATCTCCCACCCGTCCATGACTCTCTAATATGTATCCCAATATCGGCTGAAAGATAGCCCCCCCTAGAAACGGGAAGAGATTGGCCAGGCCGACGGCAGTGCCTGTCATTTGAACCGGAAAGAGTTCTTTGGCCGTTGTAAATCCGATGACCACGATAGCGCTTGCAAAGACTCCTAAGCCCAGACACAGAATGTAGAGCCCGAAAAGAGGAATTCTATCCGTCATAAAGGTCAACAGGCCAGAAAGGATGACGACGACAACGCTGCCCATAATCAGAACGGGCTTCCTCCCTCGAAAGACTTCGTTTGAGAGATAGCTTAACAAAGGGCTCCCAAGAATCATGCCAATGGCGATCATCGAAAGGATTTGACCGGCCTCTGCCTTGGTCAGACCATAAACTTGAATCAGATAAGGGCCTCCCCACAGTCCCCCAAAGGAAAAAAAGACCGCACAATCGAAGAAGAACCATACGGCTAGCGGCCAGAAGTCCCAGGACGTAAGGACCCTGATGACACCATCCGATAATTTGATATTGGCGTTTTCGCTCTTTCTGGTGCTTGCGGGGGATGGCCAGCCCAGGTCAGCCGGCCTATCACGGACCATTATCCAAACCATCAGGGCGAGCGCCAGGGTGAAAAGACCCACCGCAACAAAAGAATACCGCCATCCGATCCAGACACTTAGCAGAGCCAGCGGCGTTGCCGCCGTTAATGATCCTACGCCCCCCATAGCCATGAGGATGCCTGTCATCATGGCGAACTCGCGGACTTCGAACCACTCAGCCAGAACCTTCATTGTGGGGACGAAAAGCATGGCGATGCCAAACCCCACCAATGTTCTTCCGATGATGGCCCAGAAGGCCGTAGGCGCCATCCCCAGCAATAGAGAACCACAGAAGGCAATGCAGAAAAAAACAGTGATTGTCTTACGGGGACCCCAGGAATCCGATAGGAGCCCCGCCGGCAGCTGCATCAGGGCATAAGGGTAGAAATATGCTGATCCAAGGAATCCCAGCAGTGCGCCGCCTGCCTTCAGGTCGCGCATCATATCGAGGGCAACGACGGCTGGACAGAACCGGTGAAAATATACCAGGACATAGCCAAGCGAAAGGATCCCGAAGATAATCCATCGATACCGCAGCGCCTTTTTCGACGGATCAGCCGCCACGACAGGCTCCTTTTGGACGTATGTTCCCCACTGAATCCATATCACCCGCAGGAATGCTCTGAAAATCCTCTTGGGGGGTCAATCCCTATACGCTAATCTCTTTCAATGAGGAGCGCTGTTGCGACCCCGCCCATACCGCAGAGCGCTGCAACGCCCCGCTTAAGATCCCTGTGAATCATTTCATACAGGAGCGATACGGTGATGCGGGCGCCGGTGCACCCGACAGGATGCCCCAATGCAATGCCGCTTCCATTAAGGTTGGTTCGCTCTCTCGGCAAGCCCAAAGCACGTTCACAGGCAATATACTGGGCGGCGAATGCCTCATTGAGTTCGAAAACATCTATCTTGTCTAATGTGAGATCGCTCTTTTCCATCAGTTTGCGAATGGCGGGAACAGGCCCATAACCCATCAGCTCTGCCTCAACACTTGCGAGAGCGTAAGCCGAGACCCGTGCAAGGGGGGTGATGCCCAGTTCATTGACTTTCCTGCCGGACATCAAAAGCACAGCGGCAGCGCCGTCGTTGATGCCGGATGCGTTTCCTGCGGTCACGGTTCCGCCTTTCTTGAACACAGGCGGGAGCCTGGTCAGGTCTTCCATCGTCAGGTTGGTTCGGGGATGTTCATCTGTATCAATAATCTTCGGTGGACCCTTTCTCTGCGGAACGGAGAAAGGAACAATTTCATCTTTGAATCTTCCCTCCAAAATTGCAGCGCATGCATTCCGCTGACTTCTGAGCGCAACCTCATCCTGGTCCATTCTTGAGATATTGTATTTCTCCACCAGGTTTTCCGCTGTCATACCCATCAGGATCTTTGCAATCGCGCAAGTAAATCCTTCCCAAATCGCATCGGACATGACGCCGTGTTGAAGCCTTTGGCCCCAACGTGCAGTTCTGAGAACATACGGGGCTGCGCTCATCGCCTCTACACCGCCCGCCAGAATAAAATCTGCATCTCCCAACCTGATAATCTGGGTCCCAAAAATGATGGCCTGCATGGCCGACGTACAGACTTTGTTGACAGTGGTAGCGGATATTTCCTTGGGAAAACCCGCCTTCATAGCCATGACGCGCGCTGTATTACATTGATCGACCTGCTGATGGCATTCTCCCCAGATAATGTCCTCGACCTGCTCTTTTTCAACACCGGCTCGCCTGACGGCTTCCTGGGCAACTGCAACCGATAGATCATCTGCGCGAACATCCTTGAATCCCCCCCCGAAATCGCCAATGGCTGTGCGACACGCACCTACGATGTAAACGTCATTCTCTTCTACTCTCTTCATTGAAACACCTCCTTAAATATCTGTACTTTCTTATTCCAGGGTCTTACCGAACGTCGGCTCCTCTTCCAGCCACCGCGTATCGTCCAGTTCTTCGTTAATGCCTGCCAGGTATTTGGCCAGATCCTTTTTGTCCTCGTAGTCATAATCAATACCCAGGGAAATGGTCTCCATGACTGGTGAACCGCCGCCATGGACACCCGCCACCTTATACCAGTCCGACATGGAAGAGGCGCCCACTTTCTCCACAAATTTCCATATTTTCAAAGAAACATCGGGGCTTAAGGCGGCATTTCTCACAATAAATTTTTTCAAATGTTCGACATTATCCCCTTTTTTGAAGTCCTCGAGAAAGGGCAAGGTGATCGAAATCCCCCCAGCAATTTCGGTAAGCAGGTTATATTCATGATAGATCGTCTCTCCGGTCAGCCGCCGCCCGATGTTGGCATAGACCTTGTTCGGGAAGAAAACCCCACTGGCTGTTCTCTCGCCGTAGACAGCAGCCGCTGTACCGGCGGCGTAGGCCAGCTCAGCGGCACTTGCAAATTCGGTCAGCTTTTCCTTTACGTGTCCGGCTTTTCGGATATTGTTGGCCTCAGCAGCCAGAACCGTTGCACCGCATAGGATGTCCGACACAGCAGGCTTGCACCCACTGTAGCTGTGCCGATGGGAATCTGCAAAAAGTAGAGCCATGCGTCTTCCGTATTTCCATTCCTGACACATGAAAACTCGTTCTTTGGGTATAAACACGTGGTCGAAGATAATTGTTGAGTCGGATACGCCGTAACGGCAAAAAGGCGGGGCGTCCTCTTGATCCTTCTCTCTCAACCAGACGGGCCGCGTAATAAGACGGACGCCCTCCGCATCAGCAGGGACAGCAAACGCCACAGCGTAATCCCGATCATCTTCCATCAGGGCCCTCGTAGGCACTACGATGAACTCATCGACATAAGCCACAGCTGTAATGGACATCTTCATCCCGCTGACCACAATGCCGTCCCCTCTTTTTTCAACGATATGGACGTAGGCATCAGGGTCTGGCTGCTCACTGGGCCTGAGCATCCGGTCTCCCTTAATATCCGTTTGAGCGCAGGTCAATGTGATATCATTATCATGAACATACTTATAGAATTCCAAGAACCTCTTGTGATATTCGGTTCCGTATTGGTCGTCTATTTCTTTTGTACAGATGGCCAATGCAATGGCGCCGTCCATACCCATGCATCGCTGAATACAGCCTCCAACCCTGCGCGCAGCCAATCGGATCATCTTCTGCTTTTGCATGAGATCATAAGGATGTTGAGGAAGATGCACAAATCGGTTGATCTCCTGGCCTGTGATGCTTGATTTGGCGGTTACCAAACCTTTGTACGTAGAATCATTTGCCATCTCGAACGTCGTTGACATGACATTCAGCCCGGGCCTCAGACGGTGATCATCCCGATTGACGGCTTCTCCACCGATGTAGACATTGTTCCGCATCCGGTACATTCGCTTCAGGTATTCTTCCTTGCTCTTTATCATACTATGTCTCCTTCAATTTTAATACTAAGCTGCTTTTTCACCCTTGGAGCAGCCTCGATTTTCTGCTCATTCAATTAAACCACCGATGAAGCCCAGCAAACCTGTTGCATCCAATCGCTTATCCAACTTGCCGCTCGTGCGTTCCAGCATCTGCGTCAGGATCAGTCTGGTACAGAGATTGTGAAAAAGAACCATTTTACAATAAAACCTAGACTAACAGTCCTTTCCGTTATTAGGACAGACCCGTAGGCATTCGTTGCATTCGAGCCAGTAGTTGTATCCCGCAGTATTTATAACTCTTTCAATGTGTTTAAGGCCCATTTCATCTCTTAGGGCTATGGGGTAGATTGCGTGTTTGGCAATGTGCCGCAGGCATGTGAGTTTATTAAATGTGCCCTTTGCATCAAAAGCTCCATACGGACATGCCTTATGGCAGAGGTTGCAGTTTTCTGGGCATGGATCACTTTCAATCAAAGGATCCCCCGGCAGTTTCACGCTTGTGACCACCGCACCAAGTCTAAGCAGAGAACCATATTCGGGATGGTATACAAGGCCACTGCGCCCGAAAGAACCAACTCCTGCCTGAACGGCCGCATGCTTAAGGGAAATGATTCCCCAAGGTTCGTCATCGTGGTAAACAAGGGGTGCGAAGCTCGGCACAGGTACTGCCAGATAGTCGCCTTGGGCTTCAATAAAATTGCACAGATCTAGACCCAATTCATCCAGATGAACATATACCGTGTGATACGTACGGTGAAGCAAATATAGACTATAGTCTGGAGAACGCAACATCCCCTGAGGCACGGTAATACCGAATACGATAACTGTCCGTGCATCCTTGCAGGCATTGACCGGGTGATGCTTATCCGGCGCATTCAAAAAACGACCAACAGGGGCAAACGCAACAGCACTCACACGCTTTCCAAGGTGATCTATAATCGCTTTCTTAAGTGCGGCGCTCATAATATGGTGTTTACATGCAATACGGCAAATTCTGCTACAGCTTTGTTCGCCATACTAATTCAATGTAGATATGCCATCGAACATTACACTGATATGGTCTTTAAACAGGTCTATCATAAAATAAATAAATCTGTAATAGTGCCAAATCACGTGGCTCAGCTATCAGCATTAACCTTGTCAAAGATACGATTCGCAATTTTAGCTACTTTCGCCCTCTCAACAACCGGCACCTGCCTAATCAGGCAGTTGACCTCCTCCTCGCTCCTATTGATACTTTTGGCAATCATTGCAGCGGACATCTCTTCCTCGGGGACAGCAGTACCACAGACGACAATAGAGCCCATGAACTTGCCCTTCAGAAAAACGGGGATGAGGCATTTGGCCATCTTTGCCGCGCAGGACACAATTACGACCCCGTATGTTTCCTTTGCCTGCCGCGACATCATGCTTTGCGTTTTCGCACAAATCTCTATCAACGATTGCTTATTAGACCGAATAGCCTTACATAATTCGTGTCTCTCCCCACTATCCTGAAGAATGAAGCTATGAGGATCAACAAGGGCTGTCGGCATGCTTAGGGACTCTCTCAGCTCATCCAAAACCCTTTGCCATTCCTCCTCGGTCTTAATATCGTACAAATTCATGGTCGCGCCTTTTCGCCCAAAACAGTTACTATACCGGCATCCTATGCGAGTTCACACCAATTCTTCAAAACCCGCTGATTCACTATATTATACCCTCTGTCAAGCACATCCATATGTTCAAAGTAGGCCGTCAATATTTAGAGATATTAACAGTCTCACAATTGTACTTACACTGTCATTCCGGTCGCGCTACAGCGTGATTTCCGGATGCCGGATTCCCGCCAAAGGCAGGACACGACGGAAATGTCAATTGTATTACGAGACAGTTAATGAGTTCCGGAAAAGCGGCATTTGAGCCCATTTCTAAAAAGCCTGCAACGCCAGAGCAATTACTGCGTCAATAGACCGTTGCTATGTACCTTCCTGAAATATAAGCCACTGTTACCCACCAAGTTCACGGCTGGGCTTGAACGCGAATATGTGCCTCGGGCATAATATCAGCACGAAGACATACCGCCATCGACGACAAGAACGGAACCGGTTGTATAGCTTGAAAATTCCGATGCCAGATACACAGCGGCGCCTGCGATTTCATCGGCAACAGCAAAGCGTCTTGCCGGTATCCTTTGTAATAGATTGCTGGATATTTTTTCTGAAGCTCGAATCCCGGATGTGAGATCAGTTTTAACCCACCCCGGGGCGATGGCGTTTACCGTGATATTGTATTTTTCAGACCATTCGATAGCGAGGACCTTTGTTAGTTGAATGAGGGCCGCTTTGGTAGCGCAATATGCGATCTGTCTTGGCAGTGCTATAATACCTCCTACTGACGCTATATTTATAATACGTCCCCAGTTCTGTTTCATCATGATCTTGCCTGCTTCTCGGCACAGAAGGAACGGCGCTAAAAGATTCACCTGAATAACATCCCTCCACATCTCCGTTGTCACTTCTTCTGACTTTTTTACAAAAGGACTGATACCCACGTTGTTGGCTAAGATGTCTATTCTGCCGTATCGAGTCATAGTTTCATTTATAAGGTTATAAATGCTTTCATTATCTTTGAGATCGCATTCCACGTAAGAAGACCTGCCCCCATTGTTATTTATATCCCTTACGGTCGCTTCCAACAACTCGATATTTCTTGCTGAAATAACTACCTGCGCCCCTGCCTGGCCAAATGCCATAGCGATCGATCTTCCAATTCCGCGACTTCCTCCCGTGACTATAACCACTCTGTTTCGCATATTAGCTGACTGCATTTTTAATTCTCTTCTTATAATCTTGTCCGTTGATTATCTTTTCAAGAACCTCTATCAGTTCCTATTGGTTTTTCTCTTTATCTGCAGCCTGTTTTGTATGAGCAGCTTCTTTAAGCCAATCCAAAATGATTTTCCTCGTATCAATACCAGTTGCCAGATTGCAGGTTTTCCTGTTACATTGCCAAGAGCCCCACTTCTCTACGGTAAACTTTAGAAGGCGAAAAGGATACGTATCACCTTTCGGTGTGCGCACATTCTTTATGAATAACGTCTCGACCTTTCCTTCTGCCATAATGGAGCGGCAGCGGATGTTTTGTTCAATCATTTCAGGGTGGCTAAAGCGATCCTTAAAGATAGTGAAGACGGCACGATCATTCTTTTTCAGGTAATCGATCTTCCTCCCCTCAACAGAGGTGGCCATGTATAGATTCCGGTCGTGGAAGAGGTATTCGAGCTGGATGGCATACGGCCTGGTCCCATCCGATAAAGAGAGTGTTCCGACCAGGTTATCGTGCAACATAGTATCGTATTCCTTCTGAGTAAGCTCTCTTGAATACCACTTCCTCGATTGTGTATTCATCTCTATTGCCTCCTGCCATACCCAATGGTCAATGAATATGTTTCTTCATGTCACACAGCCGAGTCTGCTATTTTGTCTATATGCACTGTCTTTCTGTCTGACCTGATAATCTGCTAATCCTTTAGCCCTATGAGTTCTTTTACCATTTTCTTCTTATCCTCGAAGCCAGGCTGGGCCAGTCTCCCCAAGGCCGAGTAATGTCCCTGCAAGGGTCCTCCACCATGCCACATCTTTATTACTTGAGGTCCAGCTACCCAGTGCTGAAGGTACTTCAGAGTTCGCATTCTCTCCTCTGCTGAATGGGCCGCTGCTTTCATATATTTCTCCATATAACCTTTTGTTTCGTCATTTCTCAGTTCGGCCATTGATGGGAGAGTTACGACTGATCCACCAGCTAAATCCCCGGCTATCAAACCCACCTGTGGGAGCCCAAGCTGTGTCTGAATGGCGGTCACAATGCTCGCTACATAATCGGGGAAATATATTCCAGAATCCGGCGGATCCTCGCTGCCCTGCAAGTAAGCAGCAGTGGCACATGCATTGACAGTTTCACGAATTCGAACCATCTCCGTGATCTTGTCACGAACGTGGTTAGCTTTATCAATACCGTTTTGCTCAGCTATCATTTCCGTCGCGCCTATGATAAGGTCCATGTAACCCACTTTGCAGGAACCACGGCACAACATGTTATGAATCTTGGCGAACTTCGACAATGCATCTAAGGCGAATTCCGTTTGTCCGCATAAGAAAACACGTTCCCACGGAATAAATACATCGTCGAATACCATCATACAGTTCAGTGAACTCCCGTAAATGGGGCTTCCTAAATCCGCAATATCTTCGGCATGCCTCCTTTCACTTTCAAAAGGGCCATAACTGACAATATGAACTAGTCCTTCAGCGTCAACCGGGACGGCAAAACTAATTGCAAATTCCTCTTCACCTTTGCGAAGCGCCGCTATCGGGGGGACAACAATATGGTAATTGCAGGCGAAGCTGCCTTCCTGATGCATCTTTGCCCCCCTGACGACAATCCCATCGCTTCGTTTTTCTACAACATGGAGATGAACGTCGGGGTCCTCTTGGAGACCCGGTCTTTTGCCTCTGTCGCCCTTGGCATCCGTCATGGGTCCGTTGCACGCCAAATCGTTTTCCTGGACATATTTCAAAAACTCATTAAATCTCTTATTGTATTCCGTGCCATACTTCTGATCCACAGAATGAGTGACGGCTGCCATGACATGCATGACGCCGGTTCCCACGCATCGGGCGGTGCAGGCTCCTGTCTTTTGTGCCATTACAACATTCATCTGCCTTCTTTTCTCAAGATCCCCAACGCTGCGGGGCACATGATCCCATCGGCTGATTTTTTCGCCGGTGAGGTGGGAAGTCGCTGTAAAAATATCCTCGTAGCCAGGCTCCCGGGCCATTTCGTAGGTTTTGGCAAATATATTAATAGTAATCTTCAGGTTCGGATCTTCCAATATATTGTCTATCCTCTTTCCTGCTAAAAACACATTCGGTTTCGTTTTCGTTAGGCTGTCCAAATATTGTTCAGGTGTTTTTATAGCCATCTTTAAAAGCCTCCTTATCGTTTCCTTATATTGCAATTACTGTTAGCCAATGAACATCCCAACAAAATGTTCCTTCTCTATCTTCTAAATCCATAACGCACTTAAAGGTTTCTGGTATCAACCAATCTTTTCGCTTTATGTGTAAATCTTGGCAATGAACCGAACTCAACGAGTTCCACTTTGAAATTCGATCCCAGAAAAACGCGCTGAAATTCCGCCTTTAATTTCTGGCTCAGCGCCGTGCTTCCCTCTTTTGCCTCAATTCTTACAGTCAACATGTCGACCGCCTTTTCAGATCGATCAACCACTATCTGGAACTCAGCATCTTTGAATTCATCGGTGTTTCTTACGACAGCTTCAATTTGGGAAGGGAAGATGTTGACGCCCTTAACTTTGATCATATCATCAGTTCGGCCAGTCGGTCTGCGCATACGAATGTGCGTCCGGCCGCAAGCGCAGGGCTCGTCATCCATGAGCGTGATATCTTTAGTCTGGTACCTGAGGATTGGCATAGCCTCCTTCATCAAACAGGTGACGACGAGCATGCCTGTCTCGCCAGGTCCGAGCGTCGCACCCGTCTCTGGGTCGATGATTTCGGGGATAAAAGCCTCCTCACAAAAATGCAGCCCCTGATGTTCCTGGCATTCAACACAGAAATGAGGCCCCAACTCGCATAACCCGTAGATATCAATGTAGGACGCATTACCGAAGGCTTTTGAAATTTTCAGACGTGTCTCCTCGGAACTCGGCTCCGCACCTGTGATGATGCCTTTAATGCCCAATTGGTGTAATTCAATCCCCTTGTCTTTGGCTACCTCTATTATGTGCAGGAAAAACGAGGGGGTTGCACAGAGCACCCTCGGCCGGAAGTCTCTCATGATGTCAAGTTGAGTTGCGGAAGGCACGCCGGCCCCGGTCGGAATGATTGACGCTCCCAGGATTTTTTCCAATGCAGGATGGAGTAAGATCGAGCCTGCAAACAGGCCATAACCAAACATCATTTGCACGCTATCCCCGGGTCCTATCCCCAAAGCAGCCCCGCATTTGGCAAGCACTAACTCCTCTCTGTAAATGTCATCTTTTGTCAGGGGGCTTACTGTAGGCTGACCTGTGGTGCCGGTCGTCATATGTATCCTTGATATCTGTTCGCGGGGGACCGCCAGTAATCCATTCATAGGGTATCTGGATCTCAGATCCTCTTTCGAGGTGAAAGGAATCTTATGTAAGTCATCAACCGTCTTGATGCTTTCCGGGCTTATTCCTGCTTCTTTGAATTTTTCCCGGTACATCTCCATGTTTTCGTAACACCGTTGCACAACATTTCGCAAGCGCTTGTCTTGTAACTCTCTCAGACGCCTCCGTGGCATGGTTTCAAGTTCTGGATCCAACATATAAGAATGCGGCACCATAATCATTTACCTCCTAACCCGGCCTGGCAACAATCAAAGTTGTTCTATTTCTCAGTAAAATTGGCCAGGATAATAGTGATAGACAGGTTCCCCTTCAAAAAGTTTCTCAGGGAGTTAGACAGATCCGTTCGATCATCGAGACAATCCCGATGCGGTCTTTTGATGAGGACACAACCGCTGCGGGCAGCGGCAGCTTTTTAGAGAGCAGGGCGGTGAAAACGCCGTAATCCAACAGGACATAAAATGCACTGTGACCCAAATTGAATACGGGGCCGGCCCACCCATGAGTGTCGCCCCGATAGCCTGGGTGAATATCCCGCTCGCAAATTATTGTATAACAAACCCCCGAAAGGAATTTATTATGAATGCCCATTTTGACTCCTCTGACCCATCATGGGCCAGAGGAGCAGTTTCATATGATAAGAAATGGTCAGCTTCTACTTTAACCATGGAGGATCCTGGTATACTGATGTGGCAATCTCTTTTGGAAGAAGTACTTCGAATTTGCCACCTTCCTGCCATTGGGTAATGAGAAATGGACAAAATTCAGCGGAGCCATAAATAGCATCATGGGTTTTCTTATCAAAGACAAACCTGCCGGTGGCCCCAACGTAGTCGGTTGCTTCTATCGCTGTGATCAATGAATCGGTCTCAAAGCCCTTGGCCCTTTCGGCCGCGTCCACTAGAATATAAACCGCATCGTAGGAAGAGGCTGCACATCCGTGAGGAGGCTGTCCGAATTTCTTCGAGAATTTATCGAAGAATGGTATGGATTTGGGAGTGATCACCGCCCTGAGTACAGGACCCCAGGTACAATTGACCTCCGACAGGCATGCTCCACCCGTTTTTTCCCAGTACTTTGCGTCCATTCCTGGGTTGTTGAAGCCTGCCATCCTGAACGGAGCCTTCATTTCGTGATATTGCTTGTACAATGTAATCGTATCCGTGTGCGCAAGAAGGGGAATGGCGACATCTGCCTTGCTGCCGGAAATCTTTGAGAAAATAGGCGCGAAATCCATAGTGCTTGGATCGAAATCGATAACCGTAACGATAGTCCCTCCAACCTTGGGAATGTTACCTTGCAAATAGGCGACCAGTCCCCGATTCCAGGCAGCGTCTTCTCTGAGTATGGCAAACGTCTTATAGCCGTTCTTCACCAAAAGAGAGATCTCGTCTTCCACAATGGCTTTGCACAACGCTAACGCATTGATGGTGGTCCTGAACTCATATTTGTATTTGTCATAATTTTCGGCCACCTTCTTGCTAATAAGCGGGGACGACACTCCCGTAGCTAAGTAAATGATATCGTAGTTTTTTAAATGGTCCATCTGTGCCAAGGTAATTCCACTTACCGCCCCTCCCAGTAAGACATCAACCTTGTCCTTTTCGACAAGTCTCTTAAATGCCATGATCCCTTTTTCCGGGTTGCTTTCTGTGTCCGCAGAAAAAATTACTATCTTTCGACCCAGTATCCCGCCTTGGGCGTTTATTTCCTCAGCAGCCATTTCCGCAGCCTTTAGCGTAGCTTTACCACATTCCATTTTGAAAGATGTTACAACACCGACTCTGAATTCCTTTTCAGACGCCTGGACTTCCGATTGAAGCATACCGGATAACAGCAATCCAATCGATAGACAAATCGCCGACAACACGGGAAACTGAAACAGACCTTTCATTCTTTTCATTTTCATCCCCCTTAGACTTCGTCGTTTCGGAGCTGCTGACATATCGTCATGCGGCACGTCAGCAGCATCCACCGGTTGGCCTAATTCATTTCTCCTTCAGCGCCGTTCATCGAAGACAGAACCTCCACGGAACACTGATTCGCATCATTGCGCAAATGCGAAGTCGCCCCATTTGTACTGAAGGTCCGAAAAAGCTTCTTTTAACGTTCCAAGGCCGCCTCAAAATAAAGGACAGCCGCTGCAATCCCTCTAAATCTGTTTGTCTTCAATGTGACTCCCAATCCCTCCTTCATTCAAAAACTTCAAACCTCGGCATACTACTGCGTAATAGCGCCATATCCAGCATTATAGAAAAGCTTCGTTACTGATTTCTTTGGACGAATTTACCAGCATGGGGCTTATCAGCTGATTATTGCGCTTGCCTATGATCAGAAATGATCACCTCCTTTCCTCTATAGGTTTCTTGATTGTCACGATGGCGTTTTTTGGGTTTTTTAACAAAGCTGTCTATCCTTTCTGTCGCTCCATAATTTACCGGTTAGCCCTTTTAAATGGAATGTTGCGATGAAAATTGTCACCCTCACATGCTCAAAGTCAAAATTGAAATACTGACAAAACTCCCGATGTTCTTTAAGCGAGGCCGAGATAGGCCTGTTTGACGTGCTGATTGGCGATGAGGGTTTCCCTGTTGCCTTCTGTGGCGATGGCGCCGTTTTCCAGGACATAACTTCTCTCAGCGGTCTCCAGGGCCAGCAGGGCATCCTGTTCCGCCAGAAAAATCGTGAGCCCTTCCTTCTGGATCTCTTGAAACACATCCGTCAGCTGATGCTTCACCAGGGGCGCCAGACCAAAAGAGGGCTCATCCAGCATCAGCAGCCTCGGACGCGACATCAAGGCCCGGGCCATGGCCAGCATCTGCTGCTCCCCGCCACTCAGGGTCGCCGCCGCATTCCGCTTCCGCCGCCTCAACGACGGAAACAGGGTAAACATCTGTTCAATCCCCTCACGAACCTCTGTCTTGGAACCCCGGATATAGGCCCCCATCTCCAGATTCCTCAGGGTGCTCATCTCCGGAAACAATCCCCTTCTCTCAGGACACAGCGTCATCCCCTTCTTGACGATCTGATGCGTCGGCATACCATGGATCGATTCCCCCTGAAACTGGATCTCGCCATGTCCGGAGGTGAATCCGAGAACCGTTCGCATCAGCGTGGTTTTCCCCGCACCGTTCGGCCCGATTATGGAAACCAGTTCCCCTTCCTCCAGGTGCAGGCTCACCCCGTGGAGCACGGCCGCCTTGCCGTAAGAAACCGACAGATCACTGATCTCAAGCAGAGGCAAACGATGTCCTCCCGGAACCCAGGTAGGCCTCAATCACCTGTTCATTGCTGGTGACTTCTTCCGGGGTCCCATCTGCAATGGTTACACCAAAATTCAAAACATGGACCCTTTGTACAATCTTCATGAGTTCTCTCAGCTTATGCTCGATAATAATAAGGGTCAGCCCTTTCTCATGCAGAGACCGGGTTATCCCGGCCAACTGCTCGATTTCGTGGAGGCTCAACCCTGCAAATGGTTCATCCAGCAGCAATAGCTCCGGATCTGTACCCAGGGCCTTGGCCACTTCAAGGATTTTCAGGTCTCCCTGCGTCAGTTCCCCCGGCAACATCCCACCCTTTCCCTTGAGACCAACAGCGTCCAGAATCTCAACGGCCCTTTCTTCTATTCCATCTTTTTTGCCTCTGGCCCCATCAAAATTGGAAATCATGGATACCACAATGTTTTCAAGACATGTCAGGGAGTGAAAGGGTTTAGGTATCTGAAACGTCTTGGAAATTCCCTTCTTGACGATTTTGTAAGGCCGCAGTCCTTCAATCCTTTTCCCCTTGAATTCAATCTGACCCTGGCTGGGCGTCAAAAATCCCGTGATCAGATTGAAAAGGGTCGTCTTCCCCGCACCGTTCGGACCCACCAGGCCCACGATCTCTCCTTTCTCCAATTGGAAAGATACATTTTCAATGGCGGACAGACCCGAGAAGACTTTATACAGATTCCTGATCTCCAGAAGCCCCATTATCTTCCGCACCCCGTATCCCGAGAACATTCAACATCTTTTTTACGCCATTCAAAACAAAGGTCATCGTTGGATGAACAATTCCATGAGGAAGGAGAAGGTAGATGACAATGGTAATGACGGCATAGATCAGAAGCCTGATCTCTCCAATCCCACGCAGAAGCTCATTCATGATAATCAGCAGATATGCGCCACCCACCGGCCCGATGATCGTTCCAACCCCACCCACAATGGTGACCATGAAAATGGTGATGGCCATGTGAAGCCCAAAGACTCCCGGACCCACATGCATCATGTAGTGGGCCAGAAAACTCCCCCAGAACCCCCCCATAAAACTACTGATAAGAAACGTGATCAGCTTGTAACGATTTGTGTTGACACCCACGGCCTGAGCCGCCGGTTCGTCGTCACAGATCGATTTGAGAATCAGACCCAGTTTCGATTTGACAATGATCAACAGGATCCCTATCGAGACCAACAGAAGAATCAACGACGCGTAGTAGTTGGTGAAACTGCCGAAAGAGATGGGATCCAGACCCGACAGGCCTTCCCGCCCGTATGTAATGTCATTAAATACAATCACAAGCTTTTCGCAGATGGCTGCCGCCGCAAAAGAGGCCAGCGCAAGATACAACCCTTTCAACCGCAAACAGGGAATCCCGATCAACAGGCCGAAAATGGCCCCGATAAGCCCGGCAATCGGCATCGTGAGAAAGGGCGGCATCCCCAGGTACAGATTCAAAAATGCCGCAGTATAGGCTCCCACTCCCACAAAAAGACCAAACCCAAGGACCGCAAGACCCGCATATCCAAACAAAAGGTCAAAGCTGATTCCAAATGCCGCATAGATGTTGGCCATCACCAGAATGCCCCAGATATACGGGTCGTTGATCAGACCCGGTATGCAAAACAGGATAATCAGGACAATTCCGGCAAGTACATAATTCAGATCCAGAAACGCCCTCTTTGCGTATGGATGGGACATATGCAGAACTATGCCTCGGTCTTAGCGCCCATCAGACCTGCCGGTCTGAGAACAATGACAAGAAAAAGGATGATCAGGGTTACAAGCTCGCTGATACGCGGCGAGATGAGAAAGGCCACCATGGTTTCGCTGTACCCCAGTATGAGGGCAGCCAGTATGCTTCCCCCCACACTCCCAAGGCCGCCTAATATCACAATGGTGAAGGATTTGATCAATGGCATCACCCACATGGTCGGGCTGGAACTCAAAAACGGAGCCACCAGAATGCCCGAGAGCGCAGCTAAACAGGCTGCGATGCCGTTCACCAGCACAATCATTCTTGTCGCATTTATCCCCATGAGTGAGGCTGCCTCCGGGTCCTGGGATACGGACAGAATGGCGCCCCCGATCTTGGTCCTGGAAATGAATAGCCACAGACCCAAAATGATGATCAGGGACACAAAGACCACCAGCATCCGCTGTGCAGGAACACTGGTCCCCCCTAATACCATTCTTCCGCTCAGGAATGCCGGCGTGGCCCGAGCCGCCGGACCAAATGCAAGATGGATGATCTCCTCAAAAAAAAGGGCCAGAATAAGGGTAATGAACAGCGTCCCCTCAAGGGAGCCTTTCAGAGGCCTCAGACAGACCCTTTCGATCACCAGGGCAATCAAGGCAACCGCCAGCAATGAGACCACAACGGCCAGGGACAGCGGCAGTTCCAGAAAAACCGAACACGTGAAAACACCGTATGCCCCCAGCATGTAAAATGCACCGTGCGCCATGTTAAATACACGCGCCAGCCCCACAATCAGTGTCAGGCCAATCGCCAGCATTGCGTAAACCGCACTCGCAACCCCACCGTATACCAGAATCTCAAAAAGCACTTTTGCTAATTCTCCTCATTTTCCGCTCCGACCTTCGAAAGGCCAGAGCAGAAACATGATGCCATCAATTATTAAATGATTTCTATTTCAACCATGGGGGATCCTGGTATTCAGATGTTGCGATCTCCTTTGGGAGAAGCAGCTCAAATTTTCCGCCTTCCTGCCACTGGGTGACCAGCAATGGACAGTACTCAATCGAGCCGAAAATCGCATCATGGGTCTTCTTGTCGAAGACAAATCTGCCTGAGCTTCCTGTGTAATTCGTCTCCTCAAGTGCGTTTATCAAGGCGCCGGTGTCAAAACTCTTGGCCCTCTCAACCGCCTCTGCCAGGATATAAACAGCATCGTAGCCCGTGCTTCCGCAGGCATGAGGCGCTTCATCATATTTCTTGGAATACTTGTCAAAAAAAGGTATGGATTTCTCGGTTATTTTCGCCCGTAGTATGACTCCCCAGGTGACGTTAACCTCTGACTCGCAGGCACCGCCTGTCTGCTCCCAGTACTTGGCGTTCATCCCCGGATTGTTAATACCCACCATTCTGAACGGTGGCTTCATTCCGTGCCATTGCTTATAAATCGTGATGGTGTCACTATGCGCTATTATAGGGATAGCGACATCTGCCTTACTGGCAGTGACCTTTGCAAAAACCGGCGCGAAATCAATCGTTTTTGGGTCGAAACCAACAGTGGTGACAACTTCACCACCTTCCTTGGGGAGGTTCGCTTCGATATACTTGACAAGTCCCCGGTTCCAGGCAGCATCTTCTGCCAGTATCGCAAACTTCTTGTACCCAAGCTTTACCAAAAGGGAAAGCTCATCGCCCACCAGGGTCTTGCACACGTCCAATGCATTCACGAATGGCCTGAACTCATATTTGTATTTGTCATAATTTTCAGCGACCTTCTTGGCAATTAGCGGCGAGGATGGACCAACAGCGAGATAAATGATATTATAGTTTTTTAGATAGTCCATCTGCGCCAAGACAACACCGCTGCTGGCCCCTCCCAGCAGAACGTGTACCTTGTCCTTTTCCACCAGGCGCTTTAATGCCATAATCCCTTTCTCAGGGTCACTTTCAGAGTTCCCCGAAAATATCTTGATCTGATGCCCCAGAATACCTCCCTGAGCATTAATCTCCTCAGAAGCCATCTCAGCCGCTTTCAGTGTCGCTGTCCCACATTCCATTTTAAAAGATGTTACAACACCGATTCTGAATTCCTTTTCAGATGCTTGAAGTTCCGATTGAAGCATACCGGATAACAGCAATCCAATAGATAGACAAATCGCCGACAATACGGGAAACTGAAACAGGCCTTTCATTCTTTTCATTTTCATCCTCCTTAGTACTTGGTTGTTTCGGAGCTGCAGGCATGTCGTAAGAACACATTTTCATTATCAACAACGCAAATGCGTTATGCATGATTCATGAATTCATCCTTAAGGTGGTTCTTGCCCCGGAAATGATTATATGTTTAGGGTTTCTCCACAACTCACTGTTTGTGCCTATTTTTTAAAGGACGCTTTCAAAGATTTCGAGCCATAAAACACCTTGAGTCAATATCATCGTGTCATCCATCCATTGCCAGCATAAAAAGGAAGCATCACCTCCTTTTCAGATACCCGGGTCTTCCATCAGAAAGCGGATGAAACTCACATCTTGATGAGTTTGTCCGGATTCATAATGTCATTGGGATCAAATATGTTCTTCATCCGCTTCAGCCAGAGGTGAAAATTGGGACCGACCTCCGATCCGAAGATGGATGTGAGGGGCTCCATATGGATGTACCACCCCAACTTGTCCTCTCGGGTATGCGATATGAATGCTTCCTTTGACTGCAACCGCGCATGGGTCACTTCATCGATGTCGGATTGGTCGTAGTAATTATCCGCCTCATTGATGGTGAAATATCCTCTGTCGTATACATAAATTTCAGGCGTTTCTTCATCAAGGATGTAGTGGGGGTACTTATTGACGATATCCATGTGCGCATTGTGAAGCTTTTCATAGGTTTCAATCTGGGATGTACACATTCTCTGAACAGCATATCCCCCGTGCCGTGTCATCCGGACAGAGTCACCGCTTCGGAATGCGTCCCCATGCCATGTGGAGAGCATCTCCCGAAGGTCCTCCCTGAAGGTGCCGTTTGTTTCTTCCACTATGAGGCGAAGCACCTTCTCCTCATAGTCCAGCTGTCTCTGTGATGAGATCCCGGCAAGCACGACATAGATCAGGTTTTTGGGCCACATTCCTTCTCTGTAGGTCTTTTCGGTCCGTTCCTGAGTTGGCTGCGTATCGTAGGCATTGAAAACGTCAGGGATGGTATTCAAATGAGTCCCGATCCCGGCGTGGGAAATCTGGTACATGCCTGATTCAGCGGATTTGAAGTCAGGATATTCGATGTAGAATATGCGGTGGTTTTCCGGCATCGCCGGTCGGTCATAGATCTTCTCCTCGGGCCACTCGCCTCCAGCCCAGCGATGGAGTTTGATGGTCGCCTCAACGACGATTCCCAATGCCCCATAATGGGTAAACTCAAAAATGCCCTTCAAGCAGGGGCCAGGGCCAGACCCCCAGAAATTTCCAGCCCCGGGCATGGCCCGTGAACCCGTTTCAATGATGTCTCCATTAGGCAGGACCACCTTCATGTTGATGAGTGACCGCATCCCCTGTCCGTAGGCCAGAGCACTCTGCCATATCCCGTTGAACATCATATTGCTGATGATTCCCACGTTGCTGGGCGCCAGAGGGGTGCCGCCATTCCACAGCCCCCTTTTCATGGTCTCGGACTGCAATCTGGCAAAGCTCACATGAGGCTGAACCACCGCCGTCATGTTTTTCTCATCAATGTGAATGATCTTGTCCAGTCTCTTGAGATCCAGAACCAGGCTCTCTTTCACCATTGGCACGCACAGTCCGCACATATTGACACCGGTGTTGATGGTCACCACCTTGACGCCGTATCTGTTGCAAGCGCGGAGGACACCCTGAACCTGGTCCGCATCTGAGGGCAGAACAACCCAGCCAGGGACCGCAGAGCCGTCCTTTTCGTGTTTCCTCCATACAGAACTCAGTGAGGCGTCCTTTGAATAGGCCTGGCACACGGCTGGATCATCAGAAATAAATTCCTCACCCACAACATCCGTAAGGACCCCATAGATCATCGGCCTCTTGTCATTCATTTTTGTCGTCTCCGAACGGTTCGAGGAAAAGATCAAGGAGGTTATAGACCCTCATGGCATTTCCACTTGTCCTCAAGGCATCCTCAAAGTTCTCCTCACAATGGGGACAATACGTCACCAGGGCCTCTGCACCTGTTGATTTGGCCTCATGGATTCGTTCAAGGGCTGTTGTTCGGGCGAAATCGGGATAGGCCGCTTTCATCCAGCTCCCCGCACCACAACAAAGGCTATCGTCCCTTGTTCTTGGCATCTCGACGAGCCGTATACCCGGAATGGATCTGAGGATGTCTCTCGGTACATCATACAGACCGGTGAATGCGCCGGTGCCGCTAACGCCGTTGCTTCGTATCCTTCCCAAATGACAGGGATCATGGTAAGTTACATGGAGATCCCTCTGTCCTTTTGGCTTAAGTTTTCCCTCCTCGATGAGTTTTCCTATCAGCTCCAAAATGTGAACCACTTCAAAATTCATGCTTTCGTCCACAAGTGGATAGTCACGACGGAATGTGCTGTAGCAGAATGGGCAGGTGCACACCACCTTCTTCACACCAAGACTATTGAACATCTGAATATTTTCCCTGGCAAAGGCAACGAACTCCTCCTGATCTCCGATCCTCAGGGATGGATTACCGCAGCACTTCTCACGGTCTTCCAGAAGGCCGACGTCCACACCGGCTTTCATAAGGAGTCTTACAGCTGCTTTTGGCATGGCTTCTGCTGATGGATCTCTGAGCGGCGAACAGCCTACGTACAGCAGGGTCTCCCTGCCGCCCCCGTCATCCGGCAGTTCCACCTCCTCCTCGGGAGACTCATCACGATAGAGGTCTCGAACCCATTTAGACCGACTGGCATTCGGTGCCTCGTAGGGATTCTGGTACTGCCTGAGGCTTTTCATGAGGGGGGTGAACTCGGGTGGCGGTGCCTTATCCTCAGCCACGAGCTTGGCCCGCATCGCCTGAATAACCCTGCCCGGCTGTATTTCCTTGACACGACCACAAACGTAGTCGCAGCCACCACACAACTGGCACCTGTATACCACATCAAGGAGTCGTTCCGACCACTCCAGTTCTCCCTCTATCAGGGCCCGGGCCACATCGAGTCTTCCCTGGGCACAGAACGCATCGAATTGATATCGGATAAGGCTCGGACACATCCGGGCAAACCGCTCGCTTTTGATATGCCAGGTAAATACATACTTGCACATGCTGTCGCGGTAGCAGTTCCATGCCTCCCAACGGTAATCTTCCAATTGTTTCATTTCTGTTTTCCTCAAAAAAGCCAAATGGTGGATAACCTGTTGTCTCGAGTCTTAAAAGCAGAGCTTGCCTGGATTCATCATGTTGTTGGGATCCATTTCTTTTTTGATCTTCCTCAAATATTCCGAATAGGCTCCTGTTCTGCTGTATACCATGGATGCCCATTTGCCATAAGGCCTGTCAAAAAATGCACCGCGTCCAGCCAGGACCTCGCTCAATCGGTCGAAGATATTGCTGACATATAGCCGCTCCTTGGGATCATCCGGGCTGCAGTGAAGATCATAGCTGCAATAAAATGCCCTGGCCCTCTCCACGGGTAGAATATAGATACCAACGTCCTCCGGCGGATAAATGAATTCCTGAAGAACTCGGGACACTGTCTTATGGAAGTCAGCCACCCGGTCCGGGGGAGAGCAGAACATAATCGGATGACAGGAGCCCCGATAACCATACCGTTTCTGCATTCTCCACGGCAAAACCAGTTCGTCCAGAACCAGTGTGTCAAGAGCGGCGACCCCCCCAACCGTGGGTTCCGGAAATGCTCCTATCTCAGAAACAGCCTCCTTCAAATCGATTTCCTGATAGGCAATCTTTTCGTCCGGGATTGGGCCTGTGGCAGAAAGACAAATCACTGTCGTCCAGGGCGGAAGCGCTTTCCTCAGCTCTTGAAACTGCTGATGCTGATTTTCTGGCCAGACAGGGGTTGCTTGGCTGCCGATGTACTCTCCTTTGCGGAGATTCAGGGTCTGCTCTTCTGTAACGCTGATCAGCCATGCGGCCATGTTGAAATTGTTAAGGGCAAAGCACTCCAAGCCCAGTTCTTTCTTTTGAACGCATCGAATGATTTCAATCGCTTTTTCAATGCTTGAGGAGGGAAAAAAGAAGACTTTCTTTGATGTCGGCTGGGGTAGCACCCTGACAACCATCCAGGTCACGATCCCCAACGTCCCCTGTGCCCCCTGAAAAATGCGGTAGAAATTGAGCCCTGGGCCATCCGGCGCTGAAGCAGGCGTGTTTTCCAGCGGCGGATGCCCCACGGTAAAGGTCTCTCCGGAGGGTGTTGCCACTGTGTAAGAGATGACATGTTCCATCCCGTAGACAAAGTCGGCGGCCGTCACAGCCGGTACCCGTTCCAGGTAGGTCGAAACGACCGATGCGGAAGGCGGCTCAAGCAGTGGTTTCGCGACCCTGAGACCATGTTTTAAGAGCCGTGTGTTGAGCTGCTGGAAGGTGACGCCCGGCTCGATAACAGCGTACCAGTTTCGTTCATTGACTTCGATGATTCGATTCATCCGCTTGAGATTCAAGAGGATGCCGCCCTCCGTGGGTAACGCCCCCCCATAAAGACCGATGGACGAGCTTTTCGGGACAATAGGCATCCGATACTCATTGGCCAATCGAGCGATCTCACCGATCTCTTGTGCGTTTTCTGGAAACACCACATACTGAGGAGGTCTTCCGATTGCAAAACTTTGGTCTGTTGAGTAAGCGTCCAGGTCTTCTCGTGCTGCCGTTATGTGAGCTTCACCCACAACAGCCCTCAGCTTATTGAAGATGATAACCTTTGCATTCATAGTGTGTTACCCTCATAACCAATGGCGATCGGCGCGACCATGTTCGGAGTACGAATAGGAGGCAACTACATGATTTTAACCCTGATAAATTATCGCTATGAGCGAATATCACGACTTCCTTCCGGAACAGCAGATTTCTCAACCACAGCTGATAGGGGAAGTCGTGATATTCATACATAACAAGAAAAAATCTGTTAACAACTCTCGGTCTATGAAGAGCCTCGTTATGATATTTTGTCATAAACGCATGGTATTTTGCTGCAATTTATTATTTGTGGGCAACATCCACTTTATAATCATCAGGGGCAGTTGCAGGTTCAGAGACTATCTTCCTGTCAATAGTCGCCAGCGTGAACAAGACACCATGTGCATCTTTCGGAGCTATGTAGTGTTCCTGCCACTTTGACGCCATATCACCAGATGCGTTTAGCAATGCATTGTCCCATGCTACACTTCCCCAACTTGGTTCAACCCCCGCCTCTTTCATACCTGCTACTGTTTCCTGAGCGCTGCCTGCGGTACGCAAGGTAACCATATACAGACCTTCCCCTCTCTTTCGAATAAACTTTCCTATGATATATTTTCCTTCAGGGTCATTCCATGGTGAAAGAAATTCCATTGTTGCCTGCCCTTCTCCCAATTCAAATGCACACCAGTGGTAATATTCTTCCTTTGCAATACCATAATTAAAGGGGACGATGCCAAAAAGCCTCTTATAGTCCGCAATCGCCGCGTCCAAATCTTTCACTGCTACCGCAATTCGCTGAATGTTCTTGATCTTAATCATCTCCAATCTCTCCTTTCTATCTGTTTAGTGGTTTTGGTTTTCTACCATCATGGCGATCAAAAATAAATTTCTCGACTAAAATGAACGTCAGACCCACAGCTTGCCCCTCCGGGGTCAGCTGTTTGAACTCAACCATACTTCTTTGTATTTTGAGCCGTTAGAAGGCTCCGCCCGAGACTTCCAATACTTGTCCCGTAATATATTTTGACATATCTCCGGAGAGATATTCGACCGCTCCTGTCACATCGCTCATTTCGCCAAGAACACCCATCGTTACGCTTTTGGCAGTTTCTTCTCTCATTTCGTTCTGTATAGTCATGGCTCTTTTACTATTAATGAATCCTGGGACTATCGCGTTAACCGATATTCCGGATGGGGCCATTTTCTTGGCCATCAATCGCGTAATCGCTAAGGTGCCCGCCTTGACGATTTCATACGAAAGCGGGTCAGCATAGGCGTCCCAGCCCCATGGTGATATGAGAATGATTCGCCCTGCAACTACCTTCGACATCTTATTGGAAACAACAGGCAAGATCTTCTGCAGCAGTCGAAGATTTATTTGCATTTCGGAGGAGCCGTCAGCTGTCGTACTTGCATCATATCTTTCCACGTTTCCCATTCCCAGATCGTGAATATGAAGATCCAAGTAGTCTATTTCACTTTCCACTCTTTCAGAGAGTTCGTCTGAAGTCTTTGCGTCCAAATCTAGGTAGTGGGTGCTCAGAGTAGACTTTTCCGAGGGATCCTTGCTGTCATAAGAGGTGTTCTTCCCTCCTAATACAAATTCGGAGACCCTGGCCCCGTTAAGGGCGAGGTGCCTGGAAACCGCTGAACCAAGCTCACTTCCTGAATGGACGACAAGGCTCTTTTTTCCGCTTAAGGCAGGGGAGGCTGCCTCGTATTGCACGGCTAACTCCTGGTCAAACATTCCTCGAAACAACAAGTCAAGGATCGCACGCTCCGCTTCGAGTCGGTCGGCGTTGCCTCTTAAATCCCATCGTTTGATGACCCACGCGTCAATCATGGACTTGATGAGGTTCGCATATACGCGTGCATTACAATTTCTGCAAAGGCCGGTTGAAATACATTCCTCAATGACTTTTTCAAATTTGGAAAGGTGTTCGCGTTCTCTGTTCAATAGCTTTTGGAGGTATTTGGGCGATAGAATGTGGGATTCTTGATAAAGCAGCATGATTGCATCGGACCACTCCGCCATCATATTAAATTCCGCTCTGACCATCCTTCGGAGTTTCTCAATCGGTTCCTCTATGTTCTGGATGCTCTTATCCAGGGCATCCTCAACCAAATCAGCTGCAAAATCGTGGATAAGGGAAAAAATCTCTTCCTTGGCACGTATATATTCATAGATAGTGCCGGCGCCTATCCCCGCTTCTTCAGCCAATTCACGCAACGTAGTCTTATGGAAGCCTTTTTCAGAAAACTTCTTTATTGCAGCGCGAATAATCTGTTCTCGCCTCTTTTTTACGAGTGCCTTATCTTTAATTGTAATGTGTGTCTTTTTCATGATTCTGACCGAATGACCGGTCGGAGACCGGTCGACTGTTCGGAATTTATCCTGCTGGCGGATTATTTGTCAAGAAAAAAATGTCCTTTTTTCAAAAAACATGACATTGGCAAAAACAAATAGACATGATCAACTGGGGTGATTTTTGCTGACAGGGCCCCGGCATATCTCATGCTCATTATAACGACACATTCGGGGCTTTTTATGCCACCAAACCCACGCGACCGGGAGAGGGTTGGCATGGATGTTGTGGAACGCGTGCCTGCCTCTGTCAGCAGGACGATTATGGGCGAAACGACAATGAGCTAAAATCTATCATTTCAATATCCAGGGGATAAAACCCTGGCGGGCTTAAGGACGTCAGGCCTGAGTGTTTTATTTGACCCCGAGGTATTGACCAATCAAAATCACATCTTGAATTTACAATAAAAACTGAAGGAGATGGGGAACGGTAGGTTTGTTGGAATCCGGTTTAACATGAAACAATTATTGTGGTTTCAGACTTGTGATTTTGTATTGGCCCGGAAATCCATTTCAAGAAACAAAAATTCCGGGAATGACGTATGCCTGACTTCACTGATGGTAACCTTTCCTTATAGGTGTGCGGTGCATTCCACGCCTCAAATCGCCAAAGCCTGAGTCCCGCTAACCGCCCGGACGTGATAATTCGGAGCAAATGGCTCAAACACACGATTACGTAAAACCAGTCGCGGATCTTGGGTGTTTCTTATGGGTTGACATGTCGGGCATTTGCGTGGATATTTCATAAACCCGGCGGTTTCGCATATACCCGGACTAAAAACAGGGTAACTTTTTGATAAAATGGTTCGCAACAGGTTCGGCCCATGGGGCGGCTTTTTCAAGGGCTGCATAATCTTTCCGTCGCTCGTGCGAACGGCAGCATGCGCGGCGAAATTCGGCCGGTTTCAGCGCCGGGTGTGTCCTTTCATGGGACGGTCGATCCGGCTGCCTCTGAACAATGGGCATGCACATCCGAAAGGGCCGGTCCCGGGCGCTGCGGTCCCTCATGGATGCCGCCCTTGAAAAAGGCGCCCCATGGGCCTCCTGCCATGTTTTCAGATGGCTGAAGTGTTACAAATCAGGAAAGGAGGGGTTCTTGGGAAAGACGCACCGCGTTCTGATTATCGGCACCATGGACACAAAGGGAAAGGAGACGATGTTTCTGAAGGAGTCTCTTGCGGGCGAAGGACTGGACGTCGTCATCATGGATGCAGGGATTCTGGGACAGAGCCCCTTCCCCGTTGATATCAGCAGAGAGCGTGTGGCAAAGGCGGCCGGGAGCACCCTCAGTAATGTCCAGAATATCGGCCATGAGGGGAAGGCACTGGATATCATGACAAGGGGTGCGATCCAATGCGCAGGAGATCTTTATGAAAAAGGGAAGATCGACGGCGTCGCAGAAATCGGCGGCTCCATGGGGACGACCCTCGGCACGGCGGTCATGCGGACATTTCCCATCGGATTTCCCAAGGTCATGATCTCCACCATGGCCTCAAAAAACACACGCCCGTTTGTGGGCACCAAGGATATCCTGATGCTCCATTCGGTCTGCGACCTCTCGGGCCTCAATCGAATAACCCGCAAGGTGATCCGGGAGGGAGGACTGGCATTGGCAGGAATGGTAAAGGGGTTGAAGGCCGAGCCCGGCGAAACGCCGCCGCTCGTTGTTCTTTCGACACTCGGGACGACCGAAGCTTGTGCCTCGCGTTTGAGAGAGGCCTTTGAAAAAAGGGGGAAAGAGGTTATCACGTTTCATACGGTAGGTTCCGGCGGCGAGGCTATGGACGAACTGATCCGGGACGAAGACGTGGAGATGGTCGTGGACCTGTCGCTCCATGAAATTGGGGACAACCTGTTCGGAGGCGATTATGACGCAGGGCCGAACCGGGCCCTGGCGGCCCTGGAGAAGGGGGTTCCGACATTGCTGGTCCCGGGCAATACGGACTTCCTGGTGACAGGCCCCCTGGCTGTGGTAAAGGAGCGGTTTCCTGGAAGGCGTTTCCATGTACACAATGCGGCCATCAGCACTGTCGCGACAGGCCCGGAGGAAATGAAGGCCATTGCGGATCGCATCGCAGCGTTGTGCGAAAGGGCAAGAGGCCCGGTATCAATCCTCATCCCCATGGGCGGCTTTTCTGCCTTTGATTCACCGGGAGGTCCGCTGGAAGCCCCTGAAATCAGACGCGTATTTTCAGACGAACTCCAGGCCGGCCTGCCCGCAGGCATCCGGTGCGTTGAATCCGATCACCACATCAATGACCCTGAATTTGCCGTGAGCATATTGGAGTCCATGGACAGTTTTTAGGGTTGCTCAGGTGTATCGGGCTGCTTGGGCTTGCGGGTTTTATTCTTTCGTGCGAAGACATCCGGGGAGCGCATCACCGGGTTGACAAATGGAAAAAACTTTAGACATCATCGGATATTACCCCGGGGTTATCGGTCAGATTACGACCCTCCACGCGGTTTATTACAAAAAATACTGGGGTCTGGACCATTCCTTTGAGGCCCAGGAAGCTCGCGAACTATCCGATTTCATTGTCCATTTTGATGAAAAGCGCGACGGGTTGTGGAATGCCGTGTCAGGCGAGGCTCTGGTCGGCTGCATCGCTATTGCCGGAGACCGCGATCAGGTGGAGAATGCCAGGCTCAGATGGTATATTGTGGATCCCCGCTGGCAGGGACAGGGCATCGGCAGGAGGCTCATTACAAAAGCCGTTGATTTCAGCAAGGAAGCGGGGTACAAACGGATCTATCTCTGGACCTTTGAGGGCCTGAATCAGGCTCAATCGATGTATGAACAAAATGGCTTCAGGATGGCCGAGTCTCGCGATGTGGAGCAGTGGGGAGGGATGATCAGAGAACAGCGGTTTGAATTATTGTTAAACCATACTTGATCATAAGGAGAAGCGAATGGAAATGATAGCGAAGGCCTTAGCGGAAGGGCGAACCACACTTTCAGAATACGAATCCAAACAGGTTCTTTCTGCCTACGGCATTCCGGTGACCCGGGAGGTCCTGGTGAATAACCTGCAGGGGCTCATGACTGCGGCTCGTGAAATCGGCTACCCGATTGTTTTGAAGGGCTGCTCGTCGGACGTCGCCCACAAGACGGAAAAGGGTCTGATAAGGGTTGACATCCGAAACGAGGCGGAGGCGAAATCAGCCTTTGAGGCGATCACAGGCCAGATGGGAACCGGGGCCTCGGTTCTCGTGCAGGAGATGATCAAAGGCCAGAGGGAACTGGTCATCGGGCTCACGCGCGATCCTCAGTTCGGTCCGTGCGTCATGTTCGGGCTGGGGGGCATATTTACCGAAATCCTCAAGGACATCTCCTTTCGAGTGGCCCCTCTGGAAAAACGGGATGCCATGGAAATGATGCACGACATCAAAGGGCACAAGATTCTGGAGGCGGTGCGCGGCATGGAGCCGGCCGATCTGGATCTGTTTTCGGACATTCTGATCAAGGTGGGCCGGATCGGGCTCGAAAACGATGCCGTGAAGGAAATCGACATCAACCCGGTCATTATTTCAGGGAGCCGGCCCGTGGCCGTAGACGCCCTGGTGGTCCTGGAGCAGGACAAGGGGTAGGGCATCACGCCCATATGAATGCGGCTCCGTCTGCTGGGAGGCGGGGGTCCTGGAATCACTGAAACGTGGAGAGGTGAACCGGGTGGAAATCAGAAATGTATGCGTCATCGGCATGGGGACCATGGGAAGCCAGATCGGCATTGTCTGCGCAAGGGCCGGCTTTGAGACGTCTATGGTCGAGGTCTCTCAGGACACGATAAACAAGGGCCTCAGAACCATTCAGGCGTTCTTGCAGGGCCAGGAGAAAAAGGGGAAAATCGACCCGGAAACCCGGAAGAAGACCTTGTCCCTTATCACCCCTAAAACAGATATTGCGGATGCCGTAAAAGCCGCGGATCTGGTCATCGAGGCGGTATTTGAAGATATCGAAGTCAAGAAAAAGATCTTTCAAGAAATGGACAAAGAGGCCCCCCGGGCAGCCATCTTCGCCAGCAACACCTCCACCCTCTGGATAGCGGAAATCGCGGCGGCTGCCCGCCGTCGGGATCGATGCATCGGAACCCATTTCCTGATCCCGGCCGCCCTCACGCCCCTGGTGGAGATCGTGCGGGGTCCCGATACCTCCGACCAGACCCATGATACGGTCACCGACTTTCTGCACACATGCGGGAAAGAGACCGTAACGGTTGCAGACTCACCCGGCTTTGTCATCAACCGTCTCTATCTTCCCATGGTCAACGAGGCCTTTTTCGCCCTCGAAAGCGGCCTCGCAACCGCAGAGGAGATTGACAGGAGTTGCACCAGAGGCTTGGGCTTTCCATTGGGACCCCTGGCCGCGGCCGATGCCTTCGGCCTGGATATACTGCTTGCCTGCATGCAGACCTTTCACAGGGAATTGGGCGACAAATACCGGCCATGTCCCCTCCTGGTAAAACTTGTCAAGGCGGGTCACCTGGGCCGAAAAAGCGGGAAAGGCGTGTACGACTATCGAACATAGCGTGACCCAACCGGCAGAGACGCTTCATCCGTCCCACTGACGATCCAAACAGGCAGGCATCGCCAGGGGCCGTGCCGCTGGAAGAAAGGTCTTTTGTTCCCATATCTCCTGCGCCGTAACATTTCATTAGCCCATTCGTGTGCCACAGGCCCCTCAGGTCCACAGCGACTTAAGGCCTTATCATCTCGTCAGCCGCAGAAATCCCTTCTTGTGAAGGGCAGGAGAGCCTCTGCAACCAGACCTTGCAGGCCCAGGAAAGGGGTGTTTCCATAGAGTATCCGGATTCACGCCGGCCAACAACTGGATGACGTTGCCCTGGGACTTGCATTTTTTCCCCTCTTCGGGTAGTAAGGGTTTTGATGCCTGTGCATAGTCTCCCGGTGAAACTGGGAAACCTTAGAGATATGAGGGGTGGCCATGGCCGAAAAAAAATTTGAAGACGCAATGGGGCGGCTGGAAGAAATTGTGCAGGAACTCGAGGGAGGTGATTTGTCCCTGGGTGACTCACTGAAGGCCTTTGAAGAAGGGATGGATCTGGCCAAGTTCTGCTCCAGAGAACTCGAGGCAGCGGAAAAAAAGGTCACTCTCCTTGTTAAGGAAAGTGGTGGGAAACTGAGTGAATCGCCTTTTGAGCTGAACGGAGAGTCATGATGTCCCCCGAAGTGATTTTTGATCTCAAGGCTTATCTTGCCGGGAAAAGGGCGATGGTGGACGCCTTTCTTCAACGGTGTTTCTCTGAATCCGAAGGGCTGACGTCTGACCTCAGGAAGGCCATGCGATACAGCCTCTTTGCAGGCGGTAAGCGGCTGAGACCAATCCTCTGTGTGGCCGGAGCCGAGGCGGTAGGGGGAACTGAAAAAGATGTGCTTCCTGTGGCCTGTGCCCTGGAATTGATCCATACCTATTCCCTGATCCATGACGACCTTCCCATGATGGATGACGACGATCTCAGGCGGGGCAAACCGACGAGTCACAAGGTTTTTGGAGAACCGATTGCCCTCCTGGCAGGAGACGGCCTGCTGACAGAGGCCTTCAGTGTAATGACATCGCCGGAAATGTCAGATCGGATACCCCCTCAGACACTCATTCGAGCGATCCATTTAATAGCCCGGGCGGCCGGTCACAAGGGGATGGTAGGAGGCCAGGTCGTTGATATTCAGTGGGAAGGAAGGCCGGCCGACCTCGAGGTGGTCACATTCATACACACCCGTAAGACGGCCTCCATGATTACGGCTTCCGTGGCCTCGGGCGCCATACTGGCAGGTGCTGATGAGTCCCGGTTGAGGGCCATTACCGCGTATGGTGAAAAGATCGGCCTCGCCTTTCAGATCTCGGACGATATCCTGGACATTGAAGGCGACAGCGAGACCATGGGGAAGCGGGCCGGAGCCGATGAAGAAAGGGGCAAGATGACCTATCCTGCTGTCCTCGGACTGGAACGATCCAGGACCATCCAGCGGGAACTGGTTCAGGCCGCGACAGAGGAACTTCGTGAATTTGACAGCAGGGCTGAGCCCCTTCGCCAGATCGCCCGATATATCATCGAGAGAGAGAAATGACCATACCCGAAAAAAAGAAGCGGCTGTTGGACGCCATCGACAGCCCTGCGGATCTGAAGGAATTTTCCCTTGGGGAACTGCAACAGCTGGCTGGAGAAATCCGTCAGGAGATCATCGAGACCACATCCAGGACCGGGGGGCACCTGGCGCCCAGTCTGGGGGCTGTCGAACTGGCCATTGCCCTTCATTTCGTGTTTGATGCGCCGCGAGACAAGATCATCTGGGATGTGGGGCATCAGGCATATGCCCACAAGCTGATTACCGGCCGGAGGGACCGCTTTCACACCCTGAGGACCTACGGGGGGATCAGCGGGTTCCCCAAAAGGTCGGAGAGCCCCTACGACACCTTTGATACCGGGCACAGCAGCACGTCTATTTCCGTTGGTCTCGGGATTTCAACGGCCAAGGGGCTCAAGGGCGAGAAAAGCAAGGTGATATCCGTGATCGGCGATGGTTCCATGACCGCCGGCATGGCCTTCGAAGGTCTCAATCAGGCCGGGGAGACCGAAAAGGACCTCATCGTTGTCCTGAACGATAATGCCATGTCCATAGCGCCCAACGTGGGGGCTTTCTCATCATTCATCAGCCGGAAGATGACCGGCAGGCGGTTCGTCAATCTGAGGAAAGACCTGGAGGCGTTTATCAAGTCCCTGCCGGGCGTGGGGGAGAACATCCTGAGTCTTGTTCGCAAGAGCGAGGACTCGTTCATTACCTTCTTTACCCCCGGCATGATGTTCGAGGCCTTCAAGTTCAAATACATCGGGCCCATCAGGGGCCACCGTCTGGAGCGACTCATAGAGGCCTTCACCAATGCCGCCCATCTGGAGGGACCCGTACTGGTACATGCCCTGACGGTCAAGGGAAAAGGCTATGACTTCGCTGAAAAGGACCCTGCTTACTTCCACGGCGTGGGCTCATTTGAAATCCCAACAGGTTCTCCGCCCAGGGACAAGCCCAAAGAGCCGCCGTCGTATACTTCCATATTCGGGAGCACCATGGTGGATCTGGCTCAAAAAAATGACCGGCTGTTTGCTGTTACAGCCGCCATGCCTGAAGGCACCGGCCTGGCCACATTCTCCCAGGTCTTCCCTGAACGGTTTCTGGATGTCGGCATCGCGGAACAGCACGCCGTGACCTTTGCTGCGGGACTTGCTACCGAGGGGTTCAGGCCTGTGGTGGCCATCTATTCCACCTTTCTCCAGAGGGCCTTCGATCAGATCATCCATGATGTCTGTCTCCCGAATCTGCCGGTAGTGTTTGCACTTGACCGGGGGGGGCTTGTCGGAGAAGACGGGCCGACCCATCACGGCCATTTTGATATTACCTATCTGCGGAGCCTTCCCAATATGACCCTGATGGCGCCAAAGGACGAAAATGAATTGAGACATATGCTCTACACCGCCTTGGAGCATTCCGGGCCTGTAGCGATCCGGTATCCGAGAGGAAGGGGGGTCGGGGCGGCGATGGACCCGGAGTACAGGTCGCTTCCCATAGGGAGGGCCGAGACGCTCAGGCAGGGAGACGACCTGCAGATCTTTGCCCTGGGGAGCATGGTTGCTCCTTCCGTGACTGCTGCCGCTGTCCTTGAAAAGGAAGGTGTATCTGCGGGCGTGGTAAACTGCCGTTTTGTCAAGCCGCTGGATAATGGGCTGGTGGATATTGCCGCCGCCTCGGGCCGGGTCCTGTTGGTGGAGGAAAATACCAGGCAGGGAGGGTTCGGAGGGGCCGTACTGGAGCTTTTCAATGATGCCGGGCTAAGAGATGTTCGCATCAGGAGAATCGGACTGCCCGACGCATTCGTGGAGCACGGACCTCAGGATATCCTGAGGTCGAAATACGGGCTTGACAGCGCAGGGATCCTGCGAGAGGCAAGGACCCTGCTTTGAGGATGGGCGATTCCGTATGGTTCAGCCTGTCTTACGCAGTATTCTCTGATTTGAATTTCCTCTGGAAATTCAAAATGCAGACAAAAAGACATCCTCTAAATCCTGAAAATCCTGTCTAAGAACAAACAGACCCGGACAATTGTTTTTGTGATAGAAAACCTGGAAATAAGCTGCGAATAGGTGGCTCCCGTTGGGCGGAAATCCGGTAGGCGAGGGTACGGGAAGGAAGCGGCCGAGATTGGACCGGCTTCTGGTAGACAGGGGGCTGGCCCAGAGCCGGGAAAGGTCAAGGGCCATGATCATGGCCGGTCTCGTTGAGGTGGATGGGACACGGGTTGACAAACCAGGACACCCCGTCCCGGAAAAGGCGGCCGTTTCAGTAAAGGAATACCGCCCCCCCTATGTCAGCCGGGGCGGCCGGAAGCTGGAGGCGGCCCTCGATCATTTCTCAATCAGTGTACAATCACTCACCTTGCTGGATGTGGGAGCGTCCACCGGCGGTTTTACGGACTGCCTTCTCAAACGGGGGGCCGGAAAGGTCATCGCGATTGATGTCGGTTACGGCCAACTGGACTGGCGCCTGCGGGAGGACCCGAGAGTCGATGTCCTCGAAAGGACGAATATCCGGTATCTGACACCGGAGCGCCTGAAAGATCTTGCTCACGGAGCGGTTATTGATGTGTCGTTTATCTCGCTCAGACAGGTGGTCCCGCCGGTGTCCCGTCTCCTGATTGATAAGGCCTTTATCATTGCGCTGATCAAGCCCCAGTTCGAGGTGGGAAAGGGCAAGGTGGGAAAGGGGGGCGTGGTGCGGGACCCCCTTCTTCACCGGCAGGTCATGGAAGATCTGATCGGTTTTTTTGAAGATTCAGGATGGCTGGTTCAGGGCCATCTCCCGTCTCCCCTGCTGGGGCCCAAAGGGAATCGTGAGTTTTTGATCTATTTGAGACGACCCGGGGACCCTGCCGAGCAGGGTGCCCTCATTCAGGACAATCTGTGAAAGGGCGCTTGAACGGACAATTGCCCATGGGGGAGGATAATGGGTATTGATCGCCTGCTGGAGGTCATCGAGGAGGTGGCTGCGGGGAAATACTCCAATGATATTATGGAGCTTACCCGGAAAGATCAGCCCCAAACGGTGCGAGCCATTGCCGAGGCAATGGGTCTGATGATGGTAAAGGTGGAGGCCAGGGAATACCGGCTGGAACTGATCATCCAGCAACTGCAGGAGCTCAACGAGAAGATCCGCCAGAGCACGATCAACGCGGTTTCGGCCATAGCCCATGCACTCGCTGCCCGGGATGCCTACACCGAGGGGCATGCGGAACGGGTCGCCCGCCTCTCCCTTCAAATGGCCCGGAAAATGGGAATGAAGGCGCAGGACGCTGAATATGTGCGTTTAGGGGGAATCCTTCATGATATCGGCAAGATCGGATTTTCCGACCGGCTTTTCAATCCCCATGGCGTCAAAAATCCCCCTGACGTCGTCAAGGAGATCATCACCCATCCCGCAACAGGGTTTGAGATCCTCCAGACCCTCGATTTTTTAGGACCGGCCCTCAATTATGTCCACTGCCACCATGAACGGCCTGACGGCAAAGGTTATCCCCGCCGTCTCACGGACAGAGAGATCCCCCTGGGCGCCAAGATATTGGCCGTAGCCGATGCCTTTGACGCCATGACAACGAACAGACCCTATCAGCAAGGCAAGCCCCCGGAGGTTGCCCTCGGCATCCTCAAGAAGCATGCCGGGACGAAATGGGACAGAGACTGCGTGGCCGCCCTTGAGGCGGTCATGAATGCCCTCCCTTAAAAGCCGGGGGTTTGTTATCTTTCCGTGTTGGGACGCCTTAGTGGGCTTGTCGCTTCGAGGCCTTGAGCGGGTTCACCTTCCCGTTCTCTTTTTTGGCAACTGCTTGCAGATGGGTAGCCATGTTGCAGGTCCCCGTACGCCACTTGGCGGCAGGATCCGGGAATGCCATGCAGTATTTGCCGGTGGGATAGTCCACGACCTTCTGGCAGCCCTCGCATGCCTCAACAATGATATGGCAGGTGCCGCCATTGAAACCGCAGCCTTTCTTGGTCATGAAGAAACAGTCCTGACCTTCCTTTACGCTTGAACAAACCATTTTAACCACATCCTTTCTTAAAAAATATGGGTTCCCACGCAGAGCTTGGGAACAAGGAACATCGACGCACAGCGTGGGAATGAAAAGAATCCGCTCGCTGGCGCAGGAACCGGATTTCGTTATGATTCCGGATTTTAAGAGCGGTCTTATGCCTGACCCAATTTCGTTTGTCAAGCAAAATAGATACCGCTTTGGATTTTTCAAGGGAAAAAGCGAATCGGCGGCCTGACGCCTGGGGATTTTACCCCATGCTTATGACGAAATCTACAGGCGCGTCCTCTCATCGACCTCAGAATAAAGCCTGAGACCCAACTCCTTGAGCTGTTCCGCATCCACGGGGGAGGGGGCATCGGTCATCGGACAGGCAGCGCTGGTGGTCTTGGGAAACGCGATAATCTCCCGGATCGATTGAACTCCGGTCATAAGCGCTACCAGTCGATCAAAACCTAAGGCCATCCCGCCGTGGGGAGGGGCGCCATACCTAAGCGCCTCCAACAGGAAGCCGAATTTCGATTGGGCTTCTTCAGGGCTTATCCCAAGGACATGGAAGATCCTTTCCTGAACGGCGAGGGTGTGAATCCGGATGCTCCCCCCGCCGATCTCTGATCCGTTCAAAACGAGATCATAGGCCCTGGCCCTGACCTGACCGGGGTTTTCGGCGAGGAAGATCAGATCCTCTTCAATGGGTGAGGTAAAGGGGTGATGGACCGCCGCCAGCCTCCCCTCGGTTTCATCATACTCGAACAGGGGAAAACGGGTGATCCAGACAAAGGCATATGCCTCCCGGGGAATCATGTCCTGTTGTCTCGCCACCTTGAGTCGAACGGCGCCCAGTGCCTGGTTCACGATTCCCGGTTTATCGGCCGCCATAAGAATGAGGTCTTCGGACCGGGCGTCGAGCCTGCGGTTGATGGCATCCCGCTCCTTATCTTCAAAAAACTTGGTCAGAGAGGACTGCCAGCCTTCCTGCGTAAGCTTGATCCATGTGAGCCCTTTGGCCCCGGCGCCCTTTACGACCTCAGAGAGATCATCCAGGGCTTTTCTGGAATATGACGGGCCTCCATTTTCCACCCGGATCGCCTTCACCACCCCCCCGGATGCCACGACCTCTTTGAAGACCCTGAAATCGGATCGCTGTGCGAGATCGGTCACATCGCACAGCTCCATGCCGAAGCGCAGGTCCGGTCTATCCGTACCGAACCGGTCCATGGCTTCCTGGTAGGTCAGACGCTGAATGGGCAGGGGAATGCTGCGGCCCAGTATCTTCTGGAAAAGATCGGCCATCATCCCCTCAAAAACCTCCATCACCTGACTTTCGTCAACAAAGGCCATTTCCAGATCCACCTGAGTAAATTCAGGCTGGCGGTCGGCCCTGAGGTCTTCATCCCTAAAACAGCGGACGATCTGGTAGTAGCGGTCGAAACCGGCCATCATAAGAAGCTGTTTGAACAGCTGAGGCGACTGGGGCAGCGCATAAAACATACCCCTGTTGACCCTGCTCGGGACGAGATAATCCCTGGCCCCCTCAGGCGTGCTCCTGGTGAGAAACGGAGTTTCCACCTCAATAAAACCCCTTTGGTCCAGGAACTGCCGGATGCAGGAGGCAATCGCATGTCGTCTGCGGAGGTTTTGAAAGATCTGCGGCCTTCTGAGTTCCAGATAGCGGTATTTCAGCCGGAGCGTCTCGGACGCATCCACGGCGCCGTCCACCTGGAAGGGAGGGGTTTCAGTCAGGTTGAGGATCTTCATCCCTGTGGCCTTCACCTCGACATCCCCGGTGGACATCTGACTGTTTTCCTGTCCATCGAGCCGGGGCGTTACTTTTCCGCCGATCGCCACGACCCATTCATTTCTCAAAACATGTGCCCTTTCGTGGGTCTCGCGGTTCACCTGGGGGTCAAAGACCACCTGGGTGATTCCCTCCCTGTCCCTCAGGTCAATAAAAATCAGGTTGCCCAGATCCCGCCTGCTGTTGACCCATCCCATCAGGGCCACTTCCCGGCCCGCGTCCTCTTTCCGCAACGACCCGCAATCGTGCGTGCGGCGCCAGTTTCCCAACGAATCAATCCCTTGATTCCCGTTCTGTCTCATCTTTCAGCATTCCTTCTAAGACCGTTCTAAGGTCTTTCAATTCCACTTCCACCTGTTCCTTCCTCAGCATATGTCTCAGGACGCCTCTGCCGGCGGCCAATTCATTATCTCCCACAATCAGCACCTGCCTGGCCCCAAGCCGGTCCGCCTTTTTCATCTGTGATTTAAGCCCGCCCGAACCGTAATCGAACTCCACCCACAGGCCCTTTCTCCGGAGCGCCTCGGCCCACTTGAAAGCCTCATTGCCGGCGGCCTCCCCCAACGCGGCAATAAACAGATCGGGGCGCTTGTCTTGAAAGGGACGGCTGTCTTCGATCAGGGCTGCCACCCTTTCCAGGCCCACTGCAAAGCCGATAGCAGGGTGGTCGGGCCCGCCCAGGAGTTTCACCAGACCGTCATACCGTCCCCCGCCGGCCACAGCGTTTTGTGCACCGAGGCGTTCTGTCTGCATTTCAAAGGTTGTCCGGTTGTAATAATCAAGGCCCCTGACAAGCTGGCTGTTGAGGATAAAAGGGATGTCCAGATCGGACAGATAATTTTGCAGAGATTCAAAGTGTTCCCGGCATGCCTGGCAGAGAAATCCGGTAATGGAGGGGGCCTCCGAGACCACCTCCCTGCACCCGTCAACCTTACAGTCAAAAACACGGAGGGGGTTGCTGTCTGCCCGTCGCTGACAGTCCTCACAGAGCCGAGGCCCCTTGTCGGCCAGGTAACCCTTCAGCTCTTCCTTGAAACGGGGCCGGCAAACGGGACATCCTAAGGAGTTGAGGTTGAGGATTACATGGTCAAGGCCGAGAGACTGAAACAGGAAAACAGCCATACAGATCATATCCGCATCGCTCTTAGGTCCTGGATCGCCAAACAGCTCGGCATTGATCTGATAAAACTGTCTGAACCGACCTTTCTGGGGGCGCTCGTGCCGAAACATGGGCCCGATGCTGTATAATTTCTGTATGGGATATGCCTGATAGGGCCTGTGCTGGATATAGGCCCTTGTGACCGAGGCAGTGGCCTCCGGTCGCAGGGTCAGGCTCCGGCCTCCGATGTCATGAAAGGTGTACATCTCCTTGGATACAATATCGGTTTCCTGCCCGATGCTCCGGCTGAAAAGTTCTGTTTTTTCAAGGAGAGGGGTCTTGATTTCCAGAAAGCCAAAGACCTCGAATACCCGTCTTGCCTCGGCCTCAATCCACTGCCATGCCCGCGCCTCTTCCGGGAAAATATCTCTGAATCCTTTGATGCTGGCAATTTCCAACGGCTCCATATCCTCTCTTCTTTTGATGCTATTCAACGTTCAAGCGGTTGTGGGTTTGTTCGTGACCGCCTCTATTCCACCTTGATCCGGGTCGCCTTCTTCTGTCCCCGGGGAACGCCCGATTTCTCAATGTCTTCGATCTTCTCATCAATCAGGACCTTTACGGCCTTCAGAAGCTCGATCCGTGACCGGGACAGATGTTCCGTGAATTTGGATTTGGTTCGGGATGCCCTTTCCAGTTTTGAAAAAAACCGACCGATAGGGCATACCATCGGTTCATTCATCTGATCGCTTTTTGTTCTGGCCATGGGTACCTCCATTTGAAACAGGTCATCAGGGTTCAAATTGGACCGACAGGCGGGAACCGTCGAGCCTGGCACTGACCGATTTTGAGGCAGCCACCTGCCTGGGGAGGAGGATATGCCTCTTGAAACCGCCGACACGGATGATCAGTTCGTCGGATATCTTGTTGAGTGAAACGTCCTTTTTCTGGATGAAGGGAAGCTGAAGTGTCAACTGGTACCTGCCGTTGACCTTGGCCAGAGAATAGGGCTCTCCGTCAAAGAAACGGTCCAGCGGGTTTCTGTCGCCATATATCTGTTCAGCCAGGGAGGTGAGGCTCTCCTTGCCCAATATTTCACCCCTGAAGAGATTCACGGGAAATAGCGGGATGGGGCTGAAGATGGCCTCTGCCTGCCGGATATATTCACCCTGCCGATCCCTCCAGTCCTCAAAATAGGCGTCATTGACGCTCTCCGGCAGGATGCGATTCATGATGATGGCATCTGTATTCATTTTGTAGAGAGAAAAATACATGAACGCCCGCTGCGTTTCCTTGAGCACGATCTTTTCCGGATTGGTGACGAGACGTACGGTCGTTATTTTGGGATCCACCAGGATGTCTTCGATCCCCTGCAGTCGCTGGAACAGGAATTCAACGGCATCAAAGTAGTCTTCGCCGGGAAGCGGAACATTATATAACCGTTTGGCCACGGGACGCGCGTACCTGACAATGGTCCTTTCCATCTTGAATATCTTCTTGATATACCACTCCAGGGTGGTCGGAATGCTGATAAACCTGAGCGATTCGCCTGTGGGCGCACAATCCAGGAGAATGACATTGAATTTCTTTGTCCGGACATAGCGATTGATGTAGAGGAGAAGACTCACCTCCTCCATCCCCGGCAGGATGGCCAGTTCCTCGGCCAGGATTTCATCCAGGCCGGTGGTATTCAAGAGGGTTGAGAGGTACTTGTGGATATCTCCCCAGTTTTTCTCAATCTCTTCCTGGATGTCCAGTTCCTGGATCCAGAGGTTATGACCGACCTTGATCGGGTTTCCCCTGTTTTTGTCAATCAGGTCCCTTTCGAGGTCAAATATGTCTGCAAGGCTGTGGGCTACATCCAGGGACATGACCAGGGTCCTGTTGCCCGCCACCGCCGCCTTTATCCCCGTGGCAGCGGCCACACTGGTCTTGCCGACCCCACCCTTTCCGGCAAAGAATATGATTCTCATTTGATTTCAATTCAGATCATGTTACTGTTTCAAAGCAACGTTTCTATATCAAACATAATATTATAACATACAATCCGGTCTTTTGAAAGCAGTAACCGATCGCATTCCGCACGTGGAACATCCGGCAGAGGAAAGATACGCCAGGAAGGCGATACGGAATGGGTCAACAGTGCCAAAAGGAGACGACCGATATGGATATGGTTTTTCTGGGAACAGGCGGGGCCTGGGGCGTCCCCGAGCTGAACTGCGATTGTCTCATCTGCCGTGAGATGCGGCGGAAGGGGGAAAAAAGGGACCGCACCTCTCTTCTCTTTTCAAATGACACCACGCTGCTGGTGGATTGCGGTCCCGACGTGAAGACCCAGCTGTCGAGACAGAACGTCGACACGATCGACGCGGTGTTGATTACACATGAACATACGGACCACTACATCGGTCTTGACGAGCTTTTCGCCTACAAGAGAAACCGGCCCCGAGGATCATTTCAAGCGATTCGTGTCTACCTGACTTCGAAAAGTCATGAAGTGATACGCAGGCGGTTTGATTATCTGGAAGATATGGAGGTGATCAGGGCCTGTACAGTCGAGGCCGGGCACTGGTTTGGCGTCAACGAGTTTGAGGTTTTTCCGTTTGACACCCGCCACGGGGATTCTGCAAAAGGCTCGGTCGGATTCCTGGTCAAGACGGCGGGCCTCTCCGGCGAAGCGGTGCGGATCGTGTACACCTCGGATTTTTCAGACATCCCCGGCCCGCCCGCTGAACTGTATCATCCGGACTACCTCGTGATTCAAGCATTCTGGCTCAATGAGCCTGTCCATAACCGGCCTCATCACATGAGCTTTCAGAGGGCCATCCGTTTCATTGAACGCCTCAGGCCGAAAAAAGGTGCCTTTCTCGTGCACATCGGAGATGCCGACAGGGTCGCTAACGACCCGGCCAACAGCCTGCTCAAGAAATACGAACCCAAAGACCCGATGCGGCCCCCATCCGGAGGAGACCCTTATCCGATCCCCCTCAACCAGGCCCAGTGGCAGGGGACCGTCAACCGTATCGCCTCGGACAGAGGCATCCCCTGTCCGATCACCGTGGCCTATGACGACCTCTCCGTAAAGGTGTAAGCGAGTTAAGCGATAGGGAAGATGTTGAGTATGGTCACAAGGCCATGAGATTGCCTGTTGACATACGACAGCAGGGTTGCTTATACTTCTTAAAACACAATGAATCTCAGGCGTGACAGTTTCAATCAGGAAGGTTTCGAGCAAAAAGGAGGCAGAAATGAAAACAGACAGACTTCGACGGATTCAGCGCCTTGCAGTTGCAGTTATGACGGTTCTCATCGCCTGGGGCATCGGCTCTGCCGAAGCAGCTGTTTTCTGTGTCCGGAGCAGCAGTCAAATACAGGCCGCCTTGACCACGGCCCGGAGCAACGGGGAGGCGGATGAGATTCAGATTGAACAAGGGGTCTACACCGGCAATTTCATGTATCAGTCACAGGAATCATACAAACTGACCATTAAGGGAGGATATACGGCTGACTGCGCTTCCAGGGTTTCGGATTCTGCCAACACCGTTCTGTCGGGCGGTTCTGCCGGAACGGTGTTGAGAGTCGAGGATGAAGGCGGGGCCGGGGCCGATTTTGAGTGTGACGGCATTACCTTTCGAAACGGATTTGCCGAACGGGGGGGCGGGCTCCATATCACAACGAGTGGGAATGTGACACTCAGCAGCAATGCCGTCCATGGCAGTCATGCTGGCGAGTTCGGCGGGGGAATGTATATTTCCACGAACGGAACCATCACCCTCTCTCATAACACGATCTATGACAACAACAGCGATTACTATGGGGGCGGGGCCAGCATCCACGGAGGCGCCCTTATTATGACAGCCAATGTGGTCAGGGATAACATCGGTGACGGTGCAGCCGGCGGCATACATACATCCTGCCACTCCATATCCCTGCTCAATAATCTTTTTTATGGTAACTCTGCTCAGTGGTACCACGGAGCCATCCTTGCTGAAGGAGACGCCATCAAAGTCATCAACAATACCATTGTCTACAATTACGCCGAGGGTATCGGGGCGGGTCTCACCGTCATGTTGAACGAGGATTCCGATCGTGCCGTGATAACCAACAATATTATCTACGGCAACAGTGGTCACTATGAAGGAAATGACCTCGTCATCCGCAATGATCAAAATGAAAACGGCACGGCATCACCGGTCAGCCTCCTTAACAACGACTTTGATCAAAGCGCCGCAGGAACCGATATCACCATTCCATTTTCCATAGACCCGAGCAACCTGGACAACAAGTACCCGTTGTTCGTGAACCCGGGAACAGACGATTATAATTTAATAGAAGGCTCGCCCTGCATTGACGCGGGCACATCGACGGAAGCCCCTTCAACGGATATTGCAGGGACATCGCGGCCCCAGGGGTCGGGCTATGACATGGGGGCCTATGAGTATGTGGGGTTCCCAAGCCCCGACATAAAGGCGAACGGCCAGGATGGTCCTTTGATCGTGACGCCCAACGATACGGTCTCCGTCACCATCAGCCTCGATGCGGGCGACAAGGCCGGGAACAACGCCGACTGGTGGATCGTCGTCCACACGCCGTTTGCTTCACCGGGTGACTGGTATTCATATGCGTACCCGACCGGATGGCAACCCGGCATCCATGTGTGCGTCCAGATTCCCCTGTTCAGCCTTTCCCCGCTGCAGGTGTTCAGCATGCCGCTGCCTGTGGGAAACTATACCTTTTATTTTGCGGTTGACGATGCGGACGGCAGTCCTTCCGGGCCGTGGCTGGGGATGGATTCGGTGGAGGTTCAGGTCCAGTAGGGGTTCGGATTCCCAGAAGTCCGGGCAACGATCCTGTAGTGAGCCGTTCGGCCTGGACCTCTCGGAACGGACAACGCTTATACAGATGTTCAGGGTTAAGGTGACGGATACTAACCGGAGGCTGTGGCCATCCTTACAGACGATAGCAGGCAGGAGGCGAATGATGAGAACAAAAGGCATCATATTGGCGGCGCTCATGACAATATTGGGGAACTGGATCATTAGCCCGGGGCTTTGCCCGGCAAACAGCGATCCTCCCGCATCGGTGGTGAAACTGATCTTCATTCACCACTCGACAGGCGGCAACTGGCTCGCCGCTCCCAATGAGGAACAACCCTATGGCGGCCTGGGTTCGGCCTTGATGAACAACAACTATTTTGTCAGCGCAACCAATTACGGCTGGGGGCCTGACGGCATCGGTGATCGGACTGACATCCCCAACTGGCCTGAATGGTTCACCGGCCAGAACAGCGCGGATGTCCTTGCAGCGCTCTATGCCGAGAATACCCAGAATATCGATGGGTTCGGTTCCTGGCCGCGCCTGGCGACCGATCCCGGCGGCGAGAACAAGGTCATCCTGTTCAAATCCTGTTTTCCCAATTCCGACCTTTTTGGAGATCCCACAGATCCGCCGCTCCCGGAGCCCAATGATCAGTATACAGTGAGCAACGCCAAGGCGGTCTACAACAACCTGCTGACCTACTTTCAAACCCGCCAGGACAAGCTGTTTGTCGTCATCACAGCGCCGCCCCAGAATCGAAACGCTTATGCCGAGGACTACCAGACGCCGGAGCATCGGGCGGCAAATGCGCGGGCGTTCAACAACTGGCTGGTCAATGACTGGCTCTCAGGGTATCCATACAAGAATGTGTGTGTGTTCGACTATTTCAATGTCCTGACCGCCCAGGACAACCATCACAGATATTACAATGGGGCCATCCAGCATGTGATCAACACGGACTACAATTTTGCGGCCTATCCCAGCGGCGAATGGGACAGCCATCCGAACACTGCGGGGCAATTGAAGGCCACAGAGGAGTTTGTTCCGCTTCTCAACTATTATTACAACCGCTTTGCAGCCAGCCCTGACAATCCTGTTCCGAACATCAAGGCGAACGGGCAGGACGGCGCCATTACGGTATCGTCCGGGACCCCCGTGTCCGTCACCATCAGCCTGAACCCGGGCGGTTTAGCGGGACAGAATGCGGATTGGTGGATTGCCGCCTCGACGCCTTTCGGGTGGTTTTCCTACGGTTATCCCTCGGGCTGGGAGGCCGGCATCCACCTGTGTATCCAGACGCCTCTTTTCAGTCTGCCACAGGCCGTGGAGGTTCTGGGCGCGACCCTTCCCTATGCCGGGGCTTATCATTTCTATTTTGCCGTAGACAATAATGCGGACGGGGTTCCAGATGCCACGTGGTTTGACGTTGTAACGGTGACCGTACAATAGCCGGATGAGGCAATGGATCCAAAAAGGGGGGCTTTTACAATTCCCCAATGCCTGAAGCGGCGTTCCGAAGAAACGGGATTTCCGCTAAAGCTTTTGGAGGTCAGTCAATGAAGTTGGGAATTTTTGTGTCTGTGCTCGTTTTTGTTTTATCGACTTTTGCAGGTGCGGTCCACGCACTGTCCGACAAACCACAGGTTATCATTGAAACATCCAAAGGGACCATTGTGCTTGAACTGTATCCGGATGATGCTCCCAAGACTGTGGCCAATTTCCTGAACTACGCGCGGTGGGGACATTATGACGGCACCATCTTCCATAGGGTTATTCCCGACTTTATGATTCAGGGCGGGGGATTCACCCCGGAAATGAAACAGAAGCTTACCGGGGTGCCCATCGAAAACGAGGCCGATAACGGCCTCAAAAATGATCGCGGCACCGCGGCCATGGCACGGACTCAGGACCCTCACAGTGCGACCGCCCAATTCTTCATCAATACCAGGAACAACGCGTTCCTGAACCATAAGAACAAGACGCCCGAAGGGTGGGGCTACACGGTTTTCGGAAAAGTGACCAAGGGGATGGACGTGGTGGATGCCATCAGCAAGGTTGAAACCGCGACGCGGGGATCCATGGGCAATGTTCCGGTTGAGCCGGTGGTCATTACCAAGGTGACGGTCAGGGATTAGGACCAGAATGCCCGGTTTCGTAAATCTGGCGTTATCGGTCCGCCTCAGGGTCCTGCCAGAGGACAGGGAACAAGGAGAGGGCACGCGTGGACGTATTTATTTTGGGCTCAGGCACCGCCATTCCTCTCAGGGACAGGGGGTCCCCCTCGCTTGCCATGCTTATTGAGGGCAGACCGATCCTCTTCGATATGGGGCCGGGGGCCCTGCGTCAACTCACGAAAGCCGGCATCAACTATGAACAGATCGAGCGGGTTTTCCTGACCCATTTTCATCCCGATCACACGGCCGACCTGATCCATTTCCTGTTCGCTTCAAGAAATCCGGCTGTAATGCGAAGAAGAAAGCCCTTTGTGGTGACAGGACCTTCCGGTACGGGGAGGCTGATTCACGCCCTTCAAGACGCTTATCCTGACTGGCTTCGCCTTCCGCCCGAGATCATGGCCGTTGAAGAACTTGAAACGGGGAAAAGCACAGGACGGGACTGCGGCCACTTCACGGTCATTACGACGGCCACAAATCATACCCCCCACAGTCTGGCCTATCGGGTTGAAGATCGGGAGGGAAAAGCCGTGGTCTATTCAGGGGACACCGGCTTCTCCCATGAGGTGGTGGACCTGGCGCACGGGGCTGACCTGTTGATCCTGGAATCTTCCTTTCCGGACGGGGATGAATGTGAAGGGCATCTGACCCCTTCTCTGGCCGGACGGATGGCCCGGCTGGCCGGTGTCGAGCGCCTTGTTCTGATCCACTTTTATCCTGAATGCCTTCGAACAGATGTGTCGGCCCAATGCCGCAGGACATACAAGGGTGAGTTGATTTTGGGCGAAGACCTCCTCCTGCTCCAGGTGTAGCCTGAATCCCCGAATCCTTCAATTCCTCAATTCTGCCTGTCGACGATGTGCCGGCTTAATGTGATCAGATCCCTCTTTGTTTCAGAATCGGGGAATATCTCAAGACACATTGTGGCACGATCCACATATGTCCGGGCCTCATTTCGAATACGATCAAGGGCGCCGTTGCGCCTCACAAGATCAATGATATACTGGTATTCATCGTGCGTCGTTCCCGGGCTTTCCAGAAGGCCCTTGACGCGGTTTTTCTCAGTGCCCTCGAGTTGTGACAGGGTATAGATGAGAGGCAGCGTCGTCTTTCCTTCACGCAGGTCCTTTCCCACCGGCTTTCCAAAGACCCTTTCCGAAGAACTATAGTCCAGGAGGTCGTCTATGAGCTGAAAGGCGATGCCCGCATTCAGCCCGAATTGCGAGAGAGATTCCCTGGCTTCTGTATCAGCGTCCGAGATGAGGGCCCCGCAGGCACAGGCCGCTGATATGAGGACGGCTGTCTTGGCGGTGATGATTTCCATATATTGATGTTTGTTGATTCCCCAGTCATTGGTGTGTGTAAATTCCAGGATCTGCCCTTCCGTCATGCGCAAGGTGGCCTCTGTGAGTCTCTTCAGAAAGGGGATCTTGCTGACCCGGACAGCAATGGACAGCGCCTTGGAGTACAGGAAATCCCCCTCCAGGACCGCCGCATGGTTGCCCCAGACCTGGTTTGCAGAAGGCCGTTTTCTCCTGGTTTCCGCATTATCCAGGACATCGTCGTGAAGAAGGGATGCCGTGTGAATATACTCGAAGATCGTCGAAAGCCGATAAAGATCTTCACCGTGATAGTCGCAGAGGTTGCATGAGAGCACAAACATAAGGGGCCTGAGCCTTTTGCCGTGCCCCAGGAGCGTGTGTTTCCCAATATCTTCAACCAGAGGGACACAGGAATCGAATACCTGGATCAGCTCCCTGTTGATGATATCAAAATAGTTCTGAAACCGTCCTAAGTTTGATATTCCTAACTCCATGTTTTCAGTATAAATATTCCTCTCAATGGACTGATGATCCTCTATAAGCGGCCGGGATCGTGCCGGTGATCTTCCCCACGGGACGCAGCCGTCTTATGGGTGGTCAAAAAAATGTTTGATACTGAATACGGACGGCCTCGTAAAAAGTCAAAAATCTCCTGTTCTTGTCACCTCAGAGAAGGCGGGAATCCAGTAAAATCAAACAATTCTGCACCCCCGCCTTCACGGGGGCGCCGGTATCGCAGGTTTCCATCGAACTATCCATTGCGATATCACAAACGATAATGGAGAATCAAAAATTTTACAACCTATTTCACGGGGCATATGGCCATCAGGGCCGCAGGCATTCCAGCAACAACATGACAGCGCGCGTTTTTCCGGGCCCAAGGGATTAGACAATTTTTCCCACCAGGTCATAGGAGTGCGCTTCTGTGATGTGAACCGGCATGATCTCACCGATGATGCCGTCTCCTTCATTTATCAGGACCTTGGTATCTACGTCCGGGGCCATGGTGGCGGTCCTTCCGGTCAGCAAGAGATCGGTTTCGGTGCTTGGCCCCTCGATGAGCACGGGAAAAACCTGCCCGACCTTCTGGTGATTGATTCTCCTTGAGACGTCCCCTTGGATCCTCGTGATCGTGTTTATACGTTTTTCAGCCGTCCTGCGATTCACCTCCGGCTTGAGGCGCGCCGCAGCCGTTCCTGATTCGGGGCTAAAGGCGAATAGACCCACATAATCCAGCGCTGATGCCTGCACAAAACGGCAAAGTTCCTCGAACATCTCTTCTGTTTCACCTGGAAACCCTACCATCAGGGTTGTTCGAATGCTGATCCTCCGCTTTCGGCTCCTGATCCTGTCAATCAATTCTCCCGGCGTCTCGTCGTGAGGATTGCGTCCCATGGCTTTCAGCAGGTCGTGATTGACATGTTGAAGCGGGATGTCCAGGTAGGGGCATATGCGTTCTTCAGCGTCCATGAGGTCCAGGAGTGATTCAGACACACGTTCCGGATGAAGGTATAACAACCTGATCCACTTGATGCCGCTGATGTGGGCCAGTTTTTCCAACAATTCAGTCAGACGGGACCGGCCGTAGAGGTCCTTCCCATATAGGCTTGTATCCTGAGCCACCAGATTGATCTCCTTTACGCCCCTGCCGGCCATCTCTTCAGCTTCCCGGACCAGGGATGTCAATTCTCGACTCCGGAACGAACCTCTCAATCTGGGGATGATACAATAGGTGCATCCGTGAGAGCAGCCTTCTGCAATTTTAAGATAGGCCGTGTAAAAGGGGGTTGCCTGGACCCTGGGAAGATGATGGTCGGCCAGGAAGGTGGGTCGGCTGATGAAAACCGGCAGAGGACCCGTCTCCTCGCAGCCCAGGACCTCTGCAACACGGTAGATCTCTCCTGTTCCGAGCCACGCGTCCACTTCTGGTATCTCTCTTGGAAGTTTGTAGCCATAGCGCTGCACGAAACACCCTGCCACCACCAGCCTCCTCAGTTTACCTTTCTTTTTCCGGCTCGCTGTTTCCAATATGGTCTCAATGGCTTCTTCCACGGCCGATTCAAGAAACCCGCAGGTGTTGATCACAACACATTCGGCCTCATCGATCTCGGATGTCAGTGTGAATCCGTTTGCCGAGAGGATGCCGAGCATATGCTCGCTGTCTACCAGGTTTTTGGCGCATCCAAGGCTTATCAGAGACACAGTGCCGGCCGTTTTATTCATGGGAAGTCTATTTTGTAGGCGCAAGGCGCAACGCGTCAGCGCAAGGGTTTAAAGGTTGAAGGCCCGGTCGAGGTTTTAATGCCATACGGCATATTATCAGCAAGGGGCTTGGATCTCAACCTGGGATTGAAAAGATGGGATTGATGTTTTTTGTAACAGAAAAGAAAAGATCTGTCATTTTCTGGCGTAAAATGCGTTGACACCCGGAAAAAGGTGTGTTAACAAGTCACCGCATCTGAGGAGCATCTTCTTGTTCTTTCATGAATTGAGGAATTTTGGCTTCAAAAAAGATTACCATATTCTTGATGCCTGACGGCACAGGGAGAGTGAAACAGCTCAGGCTTTCCATTTCCCTCCTGGTAGGTGGTGTAACGCTTATCGGTCTCGCCATGGTGGTGCTCTTCTGTATGTTTTATGCCTATTATGACGGAATCAAGGTCAAAATCCCCCGTTTGACAGAACTGCAGAAGGAGAATGTTCTCCAGAAGAAACAGATTCTTCATATGGCGCGAAAAATCGATCGCTTTAGCCAGGAAATGACTGAGCTGAAAAAAATGGACCATAAGCTCAAGGTCATGGTGAACCTGGAGGCAATCGAGAGCGATGGGCAATTCCGGGGCGTCGGGGGCTCTGATCCGAGTCTGGTCGACCCAAAGACAACGATAGCGCAGGTGGATCGGGAGCTCGTGCGCGCCATGCATCGGTCCTTGGATAATCTCAACAGCGATATCGCGTCGAGCAGGGAGGACAAGGCGGGGCTTCAGAAGTTCCTGGAAAACCAGAAAATACTGCTCGCCTCCACACCCTCCATATGGCCATCCAAGGGGTGGTTGAGCTCCAGCTTCGGATACCGGAACTCCCCATTTACCGGCGAAAAGGAATTTCACAAGGGGATTGACATCTCGACAAGGATAGGGGCGCCGATCCTTTCGAGTGCGGATGGTGTCGTGTCCTTTAGCGGCTGGGATCGGGGATACGGCCGGGTCGTTGTCCTCAAACACGGCCACGGTTTTGAGACCAAATATGCGCATCTCAAGAAATCCCTCGTTAAAAAGGGCCAGCACGTGAAGCGTGGCGAAACCATTGGCCTGGTCGGTGTGTCCGGCAGGACGACCGGGTCCCATCTCCATTACGAGGTTCACCTGAACGGGGTGCCTATAAATCCCATCCGTTACGTCCTTAATGAGGCCGGCAGTCCCTCCATTCCTTTCAGAAATGACGGCATTTCTGTCAAAGATTGACCCCTTTCACGTCCGAACTCCTTGATTTTTGTGTCGTAAAGTTTTTTAATGAGCCATTGGCGTATTCGTGATGACACCACGGCGCATGTGTGCCGCACATCTCCCTTTGCGTTCCTGGCGCCTTGCGGTTAAAATAGAAATCTTGTGCAACACCTCGATTTATTGAGTTATACGCAACGGCAGGGCTCAGCATCCTGAATTTTCAGTCTTTTTAAGAGATCATCATGTTTGGAAAAATCATAAAAGGTATATTTGGCAGCAAAAATGAACGGGAGCTCAGGAAATTGGCCCCGGTCGTGGATCAGATCAACAAGCTGGAGGCAGATTGCCAGGCCCTCTCCGACGAGCAGTTTCCTCAAAAGACAGCCGAACTCAAGGAACGGCTCTCGCAGGGGGAGAGCATGGACGATATCCTTCCCGAGGCATTTGCCGCTGTAAGGGAGGTCTCCGTCAGAACCCTGGGCATGAGACATTTCGACGTACAGCTCATCGGCGGGATTGTGCTGCATCAGGGCAAGATCGCCGAGATGAAGACCGGCGAGGGCAAGACCCTGGCTGCGACGCTTCCCCTCTACCTCAATGCCTTAGCAGGGAAGGGGGCCCATCTGGTGACCGTCAATGATTACCTGGCCCGGCGGGATGCCGAGTGGATGGGGGTCATCTACAAGGCCCTGGGCCTCTCAGTGGGTGTGATTGTGCACGGGATGGATGACAGCGAGCGGAAAAGGGCCTATGCCTGCGATATCACCTATGGAACAAATAATGAATTCGGTTTTGATTATCTCCGCGACAACATGAAGTTCGATCATGCTGATTTCGTCCAGAGGGGATTTCACTATGCGATCGTGGACGAGGTCGACAGCATCCTGATTGATGAGGCGAGGACCCCCCTGATCATCAGCGGGCCTGTAGAGCACAGTGAAAACAAAATCTATGAGGAGGTCAAGCCCCTGGTCCTCCATCTGCGGAAGAAGCAGAGCGCCATCATACGCTCCCTCTTAAATGATGTTCGACAATCGCTTGATGGGGGGGATATGGGCGACAAGACGATTGAAACCCTGCTTCAAATTAAGCGGGGGGATCCCAAGAACCCCGTGTTTTTGGATATCGTCGCCAGGAATCAGGCCCTGAAAAAGCAGATCGACAGGACGGAGAGCATGCTCAGGTCGCAGAAGATGCTGCCTGATCTGGACCAGGAGCTTTACTGTACGATTGACGAGCGAAGCAATGCAGTGGAGCTGACAGAAAAGGGGATTGATCTGCTGTCAAAAGGGGGGCTGGGCGATTTTACACTCCCTGACCTGGACGACGAGAGCCACAATGTTCGGACGGATGAAGGATTGAGCAAGGCAGAGAAGGAGGATCGCCTGAGAGAGATCGAAGAACGCTACATGAGGAATTCCGAACTGATCCATTCCACACACCAGCTTGTCAAGGCCTACTGGCTGTTTGAAAAGGATGTGCATTATGTCATCAAAGATGGTGAGATCATGATCGTCGATGAGTTCACCGGCCGATTGATGCCCGGACGCCGCTGGAGCGACGGCCTGCACCAGGCCGTGGAGGCCAAGGAGGGCGTCAAGGTCGCCGGAGAGAACCAGACCCTGGCGACGGTGACCTTTCAGAACTTCTTCCGCATGTATGAAAAACTGGCCGGGATGACCGGTACGGCCGATACCGAGGCTGCCGAATTCAACAATATCTACAAGCTGGATGTGGTGGTCATCCCGACCAACAAAGAGATGATCCGTATCGATTTTCCGGATGTCATTTACAAAACCGAGAGAGAGAAGTTCAAGGCCGTGGCGGACGAGATCCGGGAGCTTTATGAAAAGGGACAGCCGGTCCTGGTGGGTACCATCTCTGTCGAGAAATCCGAAATGCTGAGCAAAACGCTCAAGCGGGCCGACATTCCCCATTCCGTGCTGAATGCCAAACATCATCAGAAAGAGGCAGAGATCGTCGCCAATGCCGGGCAGAAAAAAACCGTGACCATTTCGACCAATATGGCCGGTAGAGGGACCGATATCGTTCTGGGGGAGGGTGTCCGGGAACTGGGAGGGCTCCATATCCTGGGGACAGAGCGGCACGAGAGCCGCCGGGTGGACAACCAGCTCAGGGGCCGGTCGGGGAGGCAGGGCGATCCCGGAACCTCCCGGTTTTACCTCTCTCTTGAAGACGATCTCCTCAGGATATTCGGTTCCGGCAGGATCTCCTCCATTATGGAGCGCCTGGGTATGGAGGAAGGAGAGCCGATCGAACACAGCCTGATCTCCCGAGGGATTGAGAACGCCCAGAAGAAGGTGGAGGCCCATAATTTTGACATCCGGAAGCACCTCCTCGAGTATGACGACGTAATGAACAGGCACCGGGAGATCATCTATTCTCTGAGGAAAGACATCCTGGAAGGACATCGGATCGGAGAAATCATCCAGGATATGATCGACGAAAAGGTGGAAGGCCTGGTGGGTCAGTGGATTGACCCGGAGGTCTACCCCGAAGAATGGAATATCAAGGACCTCAAGAGCCACGTCTCCCGGTTGTTCGGTTTCCAGTTGAAGATAGGCCCCCAGGATATCGGACAGGAGACGTTTGACACGCTCAAGGCCGAGGATCTGCCCGACATGATCAGGGACCAGGTCAGATCGGTCTATGAGGAAAGGGAAAAGCTGTTCGGGAAGGAAGAACTGGAGCAGCTTGAAAGGTACGTCATCCTGCAGATCATTGACGATAAGTGGGTGGCCCATTTACAGGCCATGGATCACATGAAAGAGGGCGTGGGGCTTCGAGGTTACGGGCAGCTGGATCCGCTCAAGGAGTATCAGAAAGAGGGGTTTGCCCTTTTCGGAGAGCTCATGGATCAGATCCGGGAAGAAACCCTCGGCATGCTGTTCAGGATACAGATCGTGAGACAGCGGCCTGAGCAGGAGCCTAAGCCAAGGAGAAGGACCTTGAACCTGAGCCATGGAGAAGAGGGGGCGGGCCCGGCCACGGTCCGGCGCACGGAGAAAAAGGTGGGACGGAACGACCCCTGCCCGTGCGGGAGCGGCAAGAAATACAAAAAGTGCTGCGGGGCGAATAAGTGACTTCCGGATGCCGGATAAAGGTCGGAGTGAAGCGGCGATCCCGCTGAAAGCGGGACTGGATACGGGCCTTTGTACCGGGGATCGGGTGATTGGTTTTTGAGTTTATCGGGTTTCGTGAATTGAGGACGAAGCTTGAGGGTCGGCGGCGTAACGTGCTGTGATCTTAAGGCGCCATGATAGCTGTGACATGACTGGCCGGTTTACCGGCAAGCTGTGTCGCACCTTCCCCGGTGCCTTGCGCCTAACGCCTGCCGTCAATTGAGAGGTTCCCATGGAGAATGAAACATACAGGGTTCAGGGATTCAAGGCGTCAGCGGCGGTTGCAGGGCTTAAGAAGGGGAACGCCCTGGATGTGGGCCTGATCTTCTCGGAAACCGAGGCCGCCGCCTCGGGGGTATTTACCACCAGCAAGGTGCGGGCCGCACCTGTGATCCTTTCTGAAAGGAATCTTGAAAAGGGAAGGGCCCGGGCCATTATCGTCAATGCCGGGAATGCCAATGCATGCACCGGGGCCCGGGGTCTCGACGATGCACTCTCGACAGCAGAACTCGTGGCCGAGGCACTGGGCATCAATTCCGGAGAGGTGCTTGTTGCGTCAACCGGGGTTATCGGTCAGCCGCTCAATATGGAACGGATAGAGAAGGCGGTGCCGGTTCTGGCTGGAAACCTTTCCTCAAGGGGCATCCCGCTGGCGGCGCGGGCCATGATGACCACCGATTCCTTTCCCAAGATGAGCCGATTCGATGGACAGGCAGGGGGGAAGCCCTATCGCATCGTCGGCATCGCAAAGGGAGCCGGCATGATCATGCCCCAGATGGCCACCATGCTCTGCTTTCTCTTAACCGATATAAGGATCGATCCGCGAGACCTGAAAAGGGCACTCATCCCCTCAACGGATGCCACTTTCAACCGGATCACCGTGGACGGGGATACCAGTACAAACGATACTGCCCTTATCCTGGCCAATGGCCTCGCAGGGAACGGGGCCCTCTCGTCAGAGGACTGGGAGGCCTTTTCCAACGGGTTGAGCCAGGTCATGGGGGACCTGGCCCGAATGATCGTTCGGGATGGGGAGGGCGCCACCAAACTGGTCCGGGTCGAGGTAAAGAATGCGGCGTCCCAGGTCGATGCCCGCAGGGCGGCAAGGACGGTGGCCAATTCAATCCTTGTCAAGACGGCTATCTATGGTCAGGATCCCAACTGGGGAAGGATCATGGCGGCCCTTGGCCGGTCGGGAATTGATCTGATAGAGGAACGGGTGGATATATGGATCGACCAGGTCCGGATCGTTGCCCGGGGCCTCGGCAGGGGCCCCGATGTGGAAAAGCAGGCCTCGGACATCATGACCGGAAAAGAGTTCACCCTCACCATTGATCTCCACCAGGGGGGGCATCACGACACGATTCTTACCTGCGACCTGACCCATAACTATGTCACCATCAATGCGGATTACCGGACGTGAGTGAACAGGAGGGGACCATGTTCACCGTCATTATGTGTGGAGGTTCCGGTACGCGATTCTGGCCGGCGAGCCGGAGGCAGAGGCCGAAGCAGTTCCTGAATATTACCGGCAGGGCACCGATGGTGGTGGAGACCTGCAACCGGTTGAGCCCCCTTTCCCGGGATGATGAGATGATCCTTGTGCTGGGTGCGGAACATCTGAAGGAGGCGAGGGATCTCTTCAAGGATCGGGACGTCCATATGCTGGCCGAGCCCGTGGGCAGGAATACGGCCCCCTGCATCGGACTGGGCGCCATCTATGCCAGGCATCTGGGGTGTACCGGGCCGGCGGCCTTTCTCCCGGCTGACCATTATATCGCAGATCCCCACCGGTTTCTTGAAGATCTCCGGGCCGCAGCCGAGATCGCGGATCAGGGGGGTGTGGTGACCCTGGGGATCGTGCCGAATCGTCCTGAGACCGGGTATGGGTACATCAGAAAGGATGCGGACCCGGTGAATGCGGGGGATATAACGGCCTACAGGGTATGCGGGTTTGTCGAAAAGCCTGACCTCGAAACGGCACGGCGCTACCTGATGAGCGGCGAGTATTTTTGGAATTCGGGCATTTTTGTGGCGAGGCCGGATACGATTTTGAAGGAGACCGAGAAGCAGCTCCCGGATCTCCACAAGGGACTGCAGAGACTTTCACGCGTCCTTGGCAGCGATCGATTTGAGACCGTGCTGGAAGATGTCTATGGAAATCTGACAGGGATATCCTTTGATTACGGCATCATGGAGCATACCGGGGAAGCGGTATATGTGGTCCCGTCCGGGTGCGGATGGAGCGATGTGGGTTCGTGGGCCTCTCTGTATGAACTGAGAAGCCCCGAGGCCGACGCGTCAAAAAACGTGACTGACGGTGAAACCCTCCTGATTGCCAGTGAAAACAGTTACGTATCCGGCCGCGGCGGACGACTGGTGGCCTGCCTGGGGCTCAAAAACATCCTCATTGTGGATACGACCGATGCCCTGCTTGTGGCGGATATGAACCGGTCGCAGGATATCCGGGAGATTGTGGAGCGACTGAAACAGACGGGGAAGGAGAACCTGCTGTAGGCAGGCGCGAGGCGGGACAGTCTGACCCGTACGGAAGTCCCGGGTCAAGATGAACGACCCACATTGATGGTCTCGTAAAAAGTGATATTTCTCATCCCGCTAAAGCGGGACTCTCAGAGAACGCAGAGCTAATCTATTTGAAATATTGTAACATTTTAGCCATCTGAAAACATGGCAGGAGGCCCATGGGGCGCCTTTTTCAAGGGCGGCATCCATAAGGGACCGCAGCGCCCGGGACCGGCCCTTTTGGATGGGCATACCCATTGTTTAGAGGCAGCTGGATCGACCGTCCCATGAAAGGACACACCTGGCGCTGGAACCGGCCGAATTTCGCCGCGCATGCTGCCGTTCGCACGAGCGACGGAAAGAGTATGCAGCCCTTGAAAAAGGCGCCCCTTGGGCCGAACCTGTTGCGAATCATTTTATCAAAAAGAGTTACGAAATATTAAAGGTATCTTTTCGTGCTTTGCGTCTTTGCGCGAGCCCCGCCGTGGCGGGATTGACTTTTTGCGAATGCATCAGTTTTTGAGTCATCAATCGACAATCATCAATCCAGTGAAATCCCATATCTTCAGAGAATATGATATCCGGGGGACGTTCCCCGACGAACTGAACGCGACAACGGTCAGCCTGATAGGGAACGCCATAGCGGCCTATTACCTGGATAAAGGGGCCGAGAGGATTTCTCTGGGCCGGGATTGCCGGTTGAGTTCCCCGGAGCTTGCCGCGTGGCTCTCCGGCGCCCTTGTCGCATCGGGTATAAAGATCGTGGATATCGGCATGGTCCCCACGCCGGCCCTCTATTTTTCGGTCCATCATCTGGGCGTGGACGGAGGCATACAGATCACCGGCAGCCACAACCCGCCTGCATTTAACGGCTTCAAGATATGCCTGGGAGAGATGCCGGTCTACGGAGGGGAAATCCAGAAAATCAGACAGATCGCTGAAAAAGCCGATTTCATGGCCGGGGCCGGGGGCCTTGAGAAGGCTGATGTCAAAGAGGCCTATATTGACTATGTAGGAGAAAACATTCAACCGGGGCCGGTTCAGCGGAAGGTGGTGCTCGACGCCGGCAACGGGGCGGGCGGGCCGATTGGCGTTAGGCTCTACCGGCGACTGGGATTTGAGACGATCCCTCTCTTCTGCGAACCGGACGGCGCTTTCCCGAACCATCACCCGGACCCGACCGTTTCAGAAAACCTGGGGCCGCTGATTGAAGAGGTGATCGCATCAGGCGCTGACCTGGGCATTGCCCTGGACGGCGACGCGGACAGGATCGGGATCGTGGGTCCAGAAGGGGATATCCTCTGGGGCGATCAGTTGATGATCATCTTTTCAAGGGACCTGTTGTCCCGCCATCCGGGCGCAACCATCATCGGAGAGGTCAAGTGTTCCCAGACCCTGTATGACGATGTGGCGGCACGCGGGGGAAACGCCATTATGTGGAAGGCCGGCCACTCGCCCATCAGGCAGAAGATGAAGGATGAGGGGGCCCTCTTGGCAGGGGAGATGACCGGGCATCTTTTCTTCGGGGAGCGGTATTTCGGATATGATGATGCCATCTACGCCGGCGCGAGACTGCTGGAAATCCTTTCAAAGACCGGCAGCCGGGTTGAAGACCTCCTGGCCGGGGTTCCTCGAATGGTCACGACGCCTGAGATCCGGGTGGATTGTCCCGACGACCGGAAATTTGATGTGGTGGCTGCTATTACCAAAGCGTTCAAGGAGACCTACAACGTAATCGACATTGATGGGGCCCGGGTCCAACTGAACGGCGGCTGGGGACTTGTCAGGGCCTCCAACACCCAGCCCGCCCTGGTGCTCCGGTTTGAGGCAACAAACCCGACGCGCCTGGAAGAAATCCGCAGAATTTTTATGGACCAGGTGGAGAAGCGGCTCTTACGAATGAAATCCACCCGAACCTTTTGAGATGTTGCCCAAACCCCGGCGAACGCTTCAGGCTCCCGGGAGTTTTTCTGCGAACCGTCGCGAATATATCCCGTTGCCGAAGAGGTCTCTGTCATGAGGTAAGCATTGATAAGAAATAGCGGCGTGATATATAATGAAGGCGTGAGGTGTGAGGCCCAAGGCGCTTATCCATCACAAGCCTGTGATGGGTTGGCTTGACAGCAAAACGGCTTTTTACGGTTCAAGGTTGATCTAAGGAATGAAAGTCGCCACATTCAACGCCAATTCGATGCGTGCGAGACTCCCTATCATCTTAAACTGGCTGGAGCGGGAAGCTCCTGATATCCTGTTCCTGCAGGAGACCAAGGTCCAGGACCGGGATTTTCCGGTTAAACCCGTGGAAAGTGCCGGGTATCATGCGGTATTCCGTGGCCAGAAATCGTACAACGGTGTGGCCATTTTAAGCAGGTCCCGGATGCAGGACGTAGAGACCCGCCTTCCTGTAAAGGGCGTAGACGAGGCACGATTTATCAGCGGGCGCATCGGCGATATGGGTTTGGTTAACGTGTATGTGCCCCAGGGATTTCAGGTCGGCTCGGACAAATTCCAATACAAGCTGGCATGGCTTGAGCATCTCCTCAAATATATCACCGCTCATTACGACCCGTCTTCGCCGCTGCTGGTGGCAGGGGATTTCAATGTGGCCCATACGGCCATGGATCTCTTCGACCCGGAGAGTCTCAGGGGCCAGGTGGGATTTCATCCGGATGAACAGGCCATTCTTCAGGAATTTTTCAACTGGGGACTCCTGGATATCTTCCGAAAACACGTGAGAGAGGGAAATCATTATACCTTCTGGGATTATCGAATCCCGAACGGCTTCAAAAGAAATATGGGATGGCGGATCGATTATATACTGGGTACCGCGCCGATGACGGAAAGGTCCCTGGCCGTATGGATCGACAGGGAAGTCAGGGCACTGGAAAAGCCGTCCGATCACACCTTCCTGGTAGCTGAATTTGAATGAAAGGATCCCCGATCACATGAAACTGGAATTCATTGATGCGCGAGATCTGCCCGATGCATGGTTTCAATGCGTCTACCGATTGCTCGAAACCGGAAGGGAATATGTAATTGACCGGGGCAGTTACGAGGGCCAGAAGCGGCTTGAATTCGATTATGTCACCATCCGGATCCGATATCCCGGGGTGCGGCCGCTGATTCCCGATATTCCGCCGTCCCTCGGTATTCCGAATCCGGTGGCGGAAGGCTATATCGAGGAATACCTTCCCTACCTCATGACATCGGCCAGACAGCCGGGTGAAGATTATACCTATGGCCAGTACCTGGAGCAGCAGATCGCAGAGGTCATACGCATGTACCAAGAAGACGGTTTTGAAACCAACCAGGCCTACATGACCGTGGGTGAACCCCGGGCCATTTATTTAGGCGACCCCCCCTGCCTTCGGGGGATCGACACCCGTATCAAGGATGGCAAGCTTCATTTCATGATCTATTTCAGGTCGTGGGACCTCTGGAACGGGCTGCCGGCGAACCTGGGGGCCATCCAGCTCCTCAAGGAGTATATGGCGTCGAGCATCGGGGTTGAAGACGGCGAGATCATCGCGGCCAGCAAAGGGCTCCATCTGTACGATTATGTCTGGGAGCTGGCACAACTGCGGACCATGCGGCGACAGCGGACAGGAAAGGGATGATGACGCCGACAGTGAATGATCGGCCTTCCCTGGTTCCGACCCACCGCGTGGGATCGCATCATTATGCGTAGGGAAACCCTTTCCAGAAGGCCTTATCTTTATACCGCCAATCCTTCTCGAATTTTTCGTCGTACAGGTCGGCGAACCGATCGATCCAGCGCCACCACGTGGTCTTCCCCTTTTGTTGCGCCTCCAGGACATCATCCAGATAGGTAACAATGTTGATCATCTTGTCCTTGGGCACATAGAGGGCCGCCCCTTCAGTATGCGACTTCATGGTATCTTCCGGGGTAAAGGCGTGGGCCGTCAACATGATTGCCGTCATTTTTTTCCGGGTGGCGAGTTTCAACAGCTCGTACCCGTTCACCCCCATGATGTCCAGGATGACAATGTCGAAACGGTCTGTCTCCATGCGGTTCTTTGCGTCTTCATAGGTGCCGGCCTTGGTGATTTTGGCCGTGGCCAGCAGCTCTTCCAGGGTCTCCAAGACATCCGGTTCGTCATCTACGATCAGGATCCGTTTCCCCTTGATAAAGTCCTTTTTCGTCATAATGGTTTCCTCCTGCTGAGTGTTCACATGCCAGACCTTATACCCCATTTTTTCATAAACCTCATCACATTTTTCATCTTTCTCCACCACCCCGGCTTTTCGGGCAACACAGGAGGGAGTCGCTGCAATTTGGATTGACAATACAGGGCGGCTCTGCAAAATTACCAGACAGCCGTCCTGTTTTCCGGAAACATGGCCTTGTTGATTGGAACAACCGCTTGTTTTCGCATAATAAGTTTAACTTTAATGACTGAAACACGCCGAACGCGCAGGGGATCATTTCTTCACCCGGGAGCCTGCACAACCCCGGGTCGCGACAGGAATCAAACGCGATGAAAACCGACCTCAAGGGGCTGAATGCCCGGGAAACCGAACAATGGGCCATGGACAACGGCCTCGAACCCTACCGGGGCAGGCAGATTCGACACTGGCTCTTGACAAGGCTTGCCGGGTCAAGTGATGAGATGCAGAACCTCCCCAAGTCCGTCCGGGCCCTTGTCAGGGAAAACACCCTCATCGCCCCGCTTCAAGCGGTCACGACTCTGGTTTCCAGAGACGGAACCCGGAAGTACCTGTTCAGGTTGCACGACAACCATCTCATCGAATCGGTCCTCATCCCCGAACGGGACCACCTGACCCTCTGCATCTCTTCCCAGGCAGGCTGTGCCATGGGTTGCCGTTTCTGCCTGACAGGAAAACAGGGGCTCAAAAGGGACCTGAGCCCTTCGGAGATCGTGGAACAGGTCATCCTGGTCAAGCGGTCTCTAACCAATCCGGATCGATTGACCAATATCGTGCTCATGGGGATGGGGGAACCCCTTGCTAACTATCATGCCGTGATAAAGGCCCTTGGAAACCTGATTGCCGAGGACGGAATGAATTTCTCCCACAGAAAGGTGACCCTTTCCACCTGTGGTCTGGTCCCTGAAATAAGGAGGCTAGGACAGGAGATGACGGTCAACCTGGCGGTGTCTCTCAATGCGGCGGACGATGTGACCCGGAATTTCCTTATGCCCGTCAACCGGAAATATCCCCTCGGACTTCTGATCGAGGCATGCAGGGATTTTCCCCTCCCCAACAGGCGGATGATTACCTTCGAATATATCCTGATTCACGGCATCAACGATAAAGACCGGGATGCATTGAAGCTGACAGGACTCCTCTCAGACCTCCGGGCCAAGATCAATCTCATTCCATTGAATACGGCGCCGGGCGCGGACATGTCGCCGCCTCCCATGGAAAGGATCCTGCGCTTCCAGGGGGTTCTGACAGAACATCATTTCACCGCGATTATCCGAAAGAGCAAGGGAAGCGATATCCTGGCTGCGTGCGGTCAGTTGACAGGGACGTACGATGAGCCAAGTGCGCTAAAGTGACGCAACAAAGCGAAGATGACTAACGTGTGGCGTGTGGAGTTAACATCTTAATATTAAAAGATATTTTCTTGGCGTTCTTGGCGTCTTTGGGAGAAAACATACTTTTTACGACGCCGTCAAAGTCAAAAGATGAAAAAACTGAATGCAAAACATATCGAGGACGTTGCCGCTCGCGTGAATGCCTGTCCTTATTTCAGACTTCTTTCCATGAAGATTGTATCCCTCGAGCCAGGTCGCTCTGCCCTGAACATAGATGTGCAGGAAAAGCATCTTCAGCCTTATGGGATTGTGCATGGAGGGGTCTATTCATCCATGATCGATGCCGCTTGTTTCTGGGCCAGCTATACGGAGATCGAAGACTTACTGGCACTGACAACTGTGGAAATGAAATTGAACTACCTTGCCCCGGCCACAAGCGGCCCTTTCACTGCAAAGGGACAGGTGGTGAAGACCGGAAAGACCCTCTGCCTGAGCGAGGCCCGCATTTGGGATCAGCACGACCGGCTCCTGGCCCACGGCACGGCCACCATGATGGTCCTCGATTCATTGCAGCTGGAAGACCAGGCCGGGCTACCGCCCAAGTTCCTGGATTAGCCGGTCACCCGGGAGGCATGCAGAAAATCTCGGGCGATCTGCCTGGCTAAAAGGGGGGCGTTTCCACCGGCCCGGTTGTTGATGATGACATGGATGCGAACCCCCGCCCCCAGGGCCGCCCGGATAATTCGTGTGGTGTCTTCAACCATTCCAGGGCTCTGCATCCCTCTGACCAGTGCATTGAAGGGATGGGCCCGGGCATAGGCGTCTTCATACCGCATGCCCCGCGGGGTCATCAGGCGGATCACCCCACTCTTCCTGTTTAGAAACCTTCTTCCTGAGAGAGCGAACTGCTTTGAAAGGGATGGCAGCCACGTCCAGTGGGATAGCACCTGCCCGACCCCGTATCTCTCCAGGGCCTCAAACACAGGACCGGTCAGCAATGTATCGGTGCGAAGCTCCACGTGATAGCGGTCATCCGCTGGAACAGTTTTGAAAAAAGCATCCAGCGAAAGAGCCATCTCCTTTGGTGATATCCGGTTGTCCTTTCGCTGGTATTCCTGCTCAAAGACAATGGCATCGAGCCAGGGGCCCAACACCTCGACGGCCGGTTCGTAAAACTGCCGGATGAAGACCTCCGGGTTCAGGTAGTCTTCGTTTTCCTCATAGCTGCCCCGCCGGTACAGAACTTTCCCAAAAATCCGCTGCGGCGCCTTGAGGAGCAGTCGATCCCCGTCATGAAGGTGCTGACGGTAGGCGTCGAGGAGGTGAAAGGTCCGGGTCGGTTGCCCGCCGCTGTCCCGTAGCGGCATGTAAAAGGTGAAATCGAGTTCCAGTGTTCTGAAGTGCTCAAAATACTCCTGAACAGATGCCACGGGGAGGACCTCTTCCACAAAGGCCTTCCCCCCCACCGTCTTGGTCCGCCGGGTGAGACCCCTGCCCATGCGTTCCCGGGTATAGATCTGACCGATCCAGCCGGCATACCGGTCGCTGGCGGTTCCCATGAACAGGCCGGGATGAAGATCCCGGAACCGAAACAATTCAATGTCCGCCGGATTTACCCCGTCCATGGGTCTTCTCAGGCCCGATCCACCCTGCACGGAACATATCGATGCAGCGGCGTCGCCGCAAGCCGGTCCCTGTGCAGGTTCCGGGTCAACTGGTTGACGTTGACGCCATACGCCTCGCCATCGTATACCAGGCCGAATCCATGGGGCATCATGACCGTGCCCCGCGCCGGTATATCCGAAATCTCAACAGCGATTCTGGCCCTGGATGCCTCGGTGATAACCCAAGCCTCTTCTCCGTTATGGATGTTGAGCGCCTGAGCGTCCTCCGGGTTCATGAGCAGGGTGCAGACCGGCTCATGGTCATTCCAGGCAGGGTCCCGCATAATGCTGTTCGCCGTATAAGGGAAGTGCCTTCCGGCCACCAGTACCATGGGAAAAGACGCATTTTTCAAGGCCGCCGCTTCCAGTTCGGGGTCGATCTCCTCCATCCAGCCGGCCAACTCCTCGATGTACAGGTGGATCTTCCTGTCCGGTGTTCTCAGGCTCTCCAGATTCCTGTCCGGGTCCAACCTGCCGATAAGGATCCCTTCGGGGCGGTCCAGGAGAGCCTGAAACAGGTCATCCCCTAAGAACGGCGATACCTCATACCCGGCCCGGGTCAAGGCATCCACCGCGTGGGGCGGGTACATGAGCATGAGACCCCAGACAGCGGCCAGATGGACGGACTGAAGCGACGGCCCAAGGGTATCGGCCACCACAAAGGGGAGCATCCGTGCGGCATTCCTGTCCTGTCCCGTGAGCTTGAGAAGTTCCAGGGCAAAGGCCTTTCTGTCTCCCAGCGCCGCTTCATACAGAGACGGGGGGATGTCCGGCATGAGCCCCAGTTCCCTGGCCAGCCGCAGGTAGATCTCCCCTTCCTCCAGGGGCTCTCCCAGGATACCGCAGGAGGGGTGCCGGAGCTGAAAATAGACTTCCGGGAAGGTGAGGCTGAAGAAGGCGGCATCCCACTTTTCAAATGCCGATCGGGCCGGAAGCACATAATGACTCAGCCGCGCGGTCTCTGTCATGGCGATTTCAATAGTCACAAGCAGGTCCAGTTCCTTGAAGGCGCGGCTGTAGGCCATGGTGTCGGCATACGACCGGAGTGGATTGGACCCGCTGATAATCATGGCCCTGAGACGGTCGGCATTCCGGGACAGGATTTCTTCCGGCACCACATTGGGGGGAAAGTATCCCAATATGGCCGGGATATCGGTCTGTATGGTGCGCCACGTCCTCGGGTCCCGTTCATCCGAATGAGAACCCATGGGCATCAGGTGTCCCAAGAACACATTTCCTCCGGGCGTTCCGATACGGCCGCAGACCGCCATGAGGATCATCTCGAGGTAAGAATTCATGGTGCTCTGTCGATCCATGAGCAGGCCCAGGTCGGTCCTCATGGCGGTCGGTTCCGTGGCGTAGATCCGGGCGATTTTCCTGGCCTCCTCAAGCGTCACGCCGCACACCTCAAGCGCCGAGGCCACGTCAAACCCGCTGAACCATTTGAATATTTTATTAAATCCCGCGGTGTTGTCTTCGATATAGGACCTGTCTTCCCATCCTTCCTGAAGGATCGTGGCAATCATGGCCTTCAGGAAGAGGGCGGCCGTGCCGATGCGGATCTGGATATGGTGATCCGCCCGCCGGGCCGTCTCGCTCCGTAAGGGGTCCACCACAATAAGCCGTTTGTCCGGGTCCTTTGCAAATGCGTTGATCCGGCTCCTGGCCCGGTTGACGCCTGCATTGCTCACGAAGCCGTTCCAGCCGATCACCAGGAAATTCCGGGCCCGATCCAGGTCCGGCCCCAAATGGAGGTGCTGCCGGCCATAGGCCCTGCCGTTGATCCAGAAAAGACCGGTCAGTTCCTGTGCCAAAGGTGAATAATGATATCGGGATCCCAGAGATGTGAGGAGCGTCCGGCCGAATCCGGTCTCCATATGGCTCCCCTGTCCCCCGCCGCCCATATAGGCCAGTGCTCGCGGGCCATGATCCCTGAGGATCTCTTGAAGCCTTTGAGCGATCTCGGCGATAGCCTGTTCCCAGGTGATCTTGACAAATTGATCCCCTTCCCGCTTCAGCGGATGGGTCAGACGTTCTTTGTGAGCCTGGTAATGGCTGATTCGAGTGCCCTTTCGGCAGATATAGCCCCGTGTCCTCGGGTGCGCCTTATGCGGCCTCACCCTTAAAATCCGGTTCCCCTCTGTCTGCACCTCCAGGCCGCAGTTGTGGTAGCAAAGCGCACAAAATGTCTTTTTCCACGCTGCCATATCTCCCTCCCCGTCTTTGTGTCGTCCGCATCCGGAAACGGTATTTTTACTGGTCCCGACTTGTCACCTTTGCCACATTCACCCCGATGCGTCAAGCATAGACTGGATTCCCTTCTGCCAATAAAACCCCTTCAAAATCGAACGTGATCCCAATGTAACCTTGGACACGACAGGAACAACCGCTCTCGTCCATATGTGCCGGGAAGCCGCCCAAAAAAAAGCACGCCATCAAAAACTTGATGGCGTGCCTCTTCTTTTAAGCCTGAAATGCAGGTCTACACGACCGTCACATTCGCCGCGGCCGGCCCCTTGCTACCCTGCTCTACGTCAAAGGTAACGCGGTCGCCCTCATTGAGGGACTTGAAACCTGTCGCATTGATTGCCGAATGATGGACAAAAACATCCGGCCCGTTTTCCTGTTCAATAAACCCAAAACCTTTTTGGTCGCTGAACCACTTCACAGTTCCATTAGCCATCGTGACACCCTCCTTTCAAAAAATTCTCATAGTTCCTGACTGCAGGTTGCCACTTTAGCAAATGGAGCTTTCCTTCAGATCGAAACCGACCTGCCATTTTGGACAGGCCATTTAATGATTAGATTCATCTATAAATCCATTTTCGAAGAAAGTCAAGCAAAAAGGCCCTTTCTTTTTTCTTTCATAGACACACATGGCATTAGCCGGTTACCAAGTACACATTATCATAAATACGATGACATCTCATGACCAACTGGATTCCGGCTCCCGGATCGGCGTCCGGCACAGGCTTCGCCGGAAGCCTCTATTGTCCGTCATTCCTGCGGAAGCACGAATCCAGGAACGCGAGCATCAAGATACGATTCAATTGAGCAATACGTCACCGTATTTATGACACAGAGCATTAAACTTTTCTCTCGCCTTGCGTCTTGTTGCTGGGAATTTTTCGTATAATCCCACCGCTTACGAAACCCCGCGCGATCCCACTACCTCCAAACGCCCTGATTCTCGTTGACTTATAGACGGGTTATGTGTAAACACCATCCAAGGAAAAAAGGATTTGAAATGGTTTCCAGGCGCCCAGGAGCCCCGTTATCCCGGACAGATGGAAAACGGGGTTTTGTATTTTGCGGTTCCGAAGAAAAGACAAGATCGTGTCCATCCAGAAATGAGATCATTTTTGCAAGGTCAAGAAAAATGAGGATTTTAACCACAGGAATACATTGAAGTATTTCGAGGAATAACATCCGAATCTGACACAGAGATTGCGGAAAATAGCCATTTATGGATGGGGAATAGGTATTCTTCGGCCGATGACATTTTGCATGGATCTTCTGTGTGTCTCCCCCAAAGGCCCGGTCCAAATAATCGCCGGTGACTCAGGGTCAGCTCCAAGGGAATAATATGCCTGTCAACTATGAAAAACGGCATGTCATAAGAGACGCGAGGGGGATTGTCTTTGAGCCCCTTCCGGGAGACGCCCTCTCAGACAAAAGGAACGCCCATCTGGTCATCAGCGGGCCTGGGGTCATCAGAGGGAACCATTATCACAAAAAGGGTGAGGAAACCATGGCCGTCATGGGGCCTGCCCTGGTGCGCGTTCGCGACCATGATGCCATCAAAGACGTCCATGTGCCCGACGGGGAGGTGTTCCGTTTTATTTTTCCTCCGGGACAGTCCCACGCCATCAAAAACCTGAGCAGCGGTATAAATATCCTGGTGGCCTTCAACACCGCGGCACATGACAGACAATATCCAGATACCGAAGTCGATGTCCTCTTATGATCCCACGCATGGGGCCTCCCAAGCGGATCAGGGTGTGCAGCAGGACCAGTGAACCAGCAACGGGAAAAGTGCGCGACCAGGATGCTTCCAGAGGCTTGCGACTGATGCTGCTGGTCTGTCTGGCGAAGGTTTTCGGCCTCTCTTCCATGGGTGTGTTCCCGGCCCTATTGCCCACCTTTCGGCATGAATGGGGGTTGAGCCATACCGAGGCCGGCTGGATCAGCGCAGCCTAACGCAGGGCATATGGCCCTGGTTCCCCTCCTTGACCGATCGGTTCAGAGATCCTGCAGGGGTCTTCTTGACCTCTCTTCTCCCCTGAGATATATTTCTTTCTGCGTGTCCGTGGACTTTGAAAGGCAATAGCAGCGTATCTTGTATTGAGTGCATGGGAGGAAGAAATGGAACTGACAGGAAAGAAGATGATGATCCTGGTGGAAGAGATGTTCAATGATTACGAGTTCTGGTATCCCTATTACCGGCTTAAGGAGGCGGGGGCCCGGGTGGTCGTGGTAGGGTCGGGGAGCGCCCAGAAATACACCGGCAAGGCTGGAACCCAGGCCGCGCCGGACGTGGCGGCCGACCAGATCTCAGCCTCTGAATTTGACGGAGTTATCATTCCGGGAGGCTATGCGCCGGATCATATGCGGCGGTATCCGGCCATGGTTAAACTGATAAAAGAGCTGTTTGAGGCCCGGAAGGTGGTGGCGGCCATCTGCCATGCCGGGTGGATGCTCGCATCGGCCAAGATATTGAAAGGTTGCACGGTGACCTCGTTTTTTGCCATCAAGGATGATTTGATTCATGCAGGGGCGAACTGGGTTGACGAGGAGGTGGTGGTTGACAGGAACCTGATCACCAGCCGAAAGCCCGATGATCTTCCCGCATTCATGCGGGCGGTTATAAAGAAGCTTGGGGAGTAACCATGGCCCTTCTCTCGCAACGTTGCAGTTGAAAGGCTCACGCGCTGATGACTGATGAGCTTATTTTCCCACCTGTTCACCAGCTCATTATCCTGAGTATCGCTTCAAGAATAAGAAGTATCTGCAATCTCTTTTGAGGAAAGGGGGCCAATGGAAGCGCGGCAAAAGCACCCCTCAGTGAGAGGGTTGAATTTACGGGTTGCGGAATGAGATAAAATGCCATATGGTCGCCGCAGTATTCGTTTTCCTGTTGCGGCCCGAGAAGACAGGGGCCGCTCAGGGGCAATGACGTCAGGGAAACGACCATTTCTGAATGAGCTGATATGAGCCCAACCAAAATCATACCCTTTGAAAGCAGGGAGCAGGTCCTTCAGTATGCGCAACCGTACCTGGAATCCGTAGGGTTGTTTTTGGAGAAGCGGGATAAGGCGGTTCCTCTCCTCCTGAGGGCCATGAAGCATGCTGACCGGAGCGTGAAACATGAAATCATGGTTCTTCTTGGCAGTTTTGCCAAACAAGAGGTGGCGTGGCCCCTTTACGAGATCATGATCGATCCCCATGAATCCGAGGAGAGCCGCCATGACGCCTCGATTCAACTGAGTGTCATCTCTCCCTTCCTGAAAGATCCACAGCCAATGATCGACCGCCTTCTTCGAGACCTGAACCACGAGGACCCCGTTATGCGGCTGAACGCCGCCTTTGCCCTGGGCTGGGAAGGAAACGCCCGGGCAGCCATCCCCTTGATCGAACGCCTTTACGACACCGATACCAGGGTCCAGCAGAATGCCGTCAATGCCCTTGCCAATCTGCGCGATGACCGGATCCTCAGCCTCATGCTGGAACGGCTGGAACATGGGTCAAGAGACCAGAAGCGGGCCATTTTGTTCAATCTATGGCGATTTTATTCCAGGAGGGACGAAGTGGTTTCTGTTTACCTGGAATACCTGAACAACGATGATGACGATCTCAGGTTTGACGCGCTGGTGCTCCTTGGACTGGTAACCGATGCCAGAACCCATCTGGAGGTGTATGTCCGGTCTCTCTCGGATGTAGACCCGCGGATCCGTGCCCTTGCCCTGCGGGAACTGGCTGAATTCGGGAAAGAAGTCCTTTCAGGGCTCAAAGGGATGATCGAAGAGATGCTCTCAGACCCGGAAATGGGGGTCAAAAGGGCGGCCATGGCGGCATTGAAGAAGTTTTAGGTCAAGGTCTCCGGCACAACGGTCGCTTTCCAGGTCACCAGCCGGCTATCCTGACACCAACCCGCTCCGACCCGGTGTTGCATCAGATGGGGGGTGCTATGGTCACCAGGGCGCGCAGATCGCTCCTGGCCCGGATCCCGTGGGGTTCGCTGATATCCGATATCAGGATATCGCCCGGACCGGCGGGAATGGCTGCACCGTTTTTACCCAGAAATTCTCCCTCACCCTCAAGCACCACAATACTCAACTGACCCTCGATCTCATGGGAATGAATCGGGAGTTCCTGGCCGGCCCTGAAGTTGAAATTCAAGATTTTGAAGTAGGGGGAATCATGCACCAGCAGTCTGCTCATGTGTAGATCATTGAAATCGTTTTCCTTGAAAAGCTCAACTTTTCTCATCTGCTTCCACTCCTTTAGCGAATGATGCGCTTCACTTCTTGCGTTTCAATGCCGCTGTTCTTCTCAGCCTGAGGGAATTGCTCACCACCGAGACCGAACTCATGGCCATGGCGGCCGCAGCGAAGACGGGGTTCAGCAGGATCCCGAAGAAAGGATACAAAACCCCGGCGGCAATGGGGATCCCGAGACTGTTGTAGAAAAATGCCCAGAAAAGATTCTGTTTGATGACCTTCATGGTCGTAAACGAGAGCCTGAGCGCCTCTGGAACCGTTTTAAGGTCATCCCTCATGAGTGTGATGTCGCTGGCTTCCATGGCCACGTCCGTGCCTGCGCCGATGGCAATGCCGATATCCGCGGTCGACAGTGCCGGAGCATCATTGATCCCATCTCCCACCATGCCCACCACATGCCCGTCGGCCTGCAACCCTCTGATCGCTTCCGCCTTGCCGGCCGGCAGCACCTCGGCCAGTATCCGGTCCATGCCCAGGGGTTCACCGATGGCCCGAGCGCTCCTTTCGTTATCCCCGGTAATCAGGACGGTCAAGAGGCCCATGGCCTTGAGAGCGGCAACGGCGTCCGCCGCGGATGCCTTGGGGGGATCCAGGAATCCGATAAGACCCGCCACGCGGCCTCCTTCCGCCACAAATACGCAGGTCTTGCCTTCACCGGCAAGCCGATCGGCCGCCTCCGTGAGGCCGTCTACAGGGATCCCTTCATTTTCCATCAGTCGGCGGCTGCCCAAGACACAGGCTTTTCCGTCAATCGTGGCCCGGGCCCCGAGCCCCGAGAGGGCCTCAAAGCCGGTTACCTCCCGGGTGCTGATATTTTGATCCCTGGCCTTTGCAGCAACCGCCTGGGCCAGGGGATGCTCAGACACCGATTCAATGGAAACCGCGATCCGTAAGACATCCGCCTCGGTTCTGTCTCCAAAGGACACAATATCCGTTACCGCGGGCGCCCCCTGTGTCAGGGTGCCGGTCTTGTCAAAGGCGATGGCGGTCAGCTTATAGGCGTTTTCCAGGCTTTCACCTCCTTTGATCAGGATACCGTTCTCAGCCCCGATGCCGGTCCCCACCATCACGGCTGTCGGTGTGGCCAGGCCCATGGCACAAGGACAGGCGATAATCAGGACCGATACAAAATTGAGGAGGGCCCGGCTGAACACGGGTTCAGGGACCAGAAAATACCAGACCGCAAAGGTGAGAACGGCGATGCCGAAGACCACCGGGACAAAGATGGACGCCACCCTGTCTGCAAGACGCTGTATCGGGGCCTTTGAGCCCTGGGCCTCTTCCACCAGCCGGATGATCTGCGCCAGAGCGGTTTCAGACCCCACCCGGGTCGCCCTGAACGTAAAGCTGCCGGTCCCGTTGATGGTGGCTGCAAAGACCTCGCTGCCGGCCGCTTTGGCGACCGGGATGCTTTCACCGGTCAGCATGGCCTCGTCAACGGCCGAAGATCCGGAAACCACTACGCCGTCGGTGGGGATCTTTTCACCGGGCCGCACCACGATTAGATCATCGTGAATAACAGCTTCGATGGGAATGTCCGACTCGCCGCCTTCGCGAATGACGCGCGCAGTCCTGGGTTTGAGCCCCATGAGGTTCTTGATGGCGGATGTGGTTTTTCCCTTGGCCCTGGCCTCCAAAAGCCGGCCTAAAAGGACCAGGGTAACGATCATGGCCGCGCCGTCGAAATAGACGTGAGGGGACATCCCGGCCCCTGCAAAGAGCCGGGGCGCAAAGGTTGCCAAAGACGAATAGACGTAGGCGGACAGGGAACCGACCGCCACCAGGGTGTTCATGTCCGTGCTTTTCTGCCGGGCCGCCTTGATCGCTCCACGGATAAACCGGCTGCCCACATAGAAGACCACGGGCGTGGTGAGAACGAACAGACAAACAAGCATGATCCGCCTTGGGACAGCGCCAAGAAAGGGGAACCACGACTGCATGGAGCCCATAAAGATGACGAGGCTCAGGGTCACGCCCGCCCAAAATCGTAGCTTCAGATCCCTCACCTCTTTGATGCGGGCCGCCTCGACCGGATCCTCGAGTCGCTCTTCAGATGCGCCCAAAAACGCATATCCCGCATCCGATATTGTGTTACGGACAGCCTCCAGGCCGGCCCAGTCAGGCCTGTGAGAGACCGTGGCCCTCCCGGTGGCCAGGTTGACGGCGGCATCCGTGACGCCGTCGATGGTTTCAAGGGCGGATTCCACACGCCGGACACAGGCGGCGCATGTCATCCCGCCGATGGAAACGATGGTCTTGTGAAGAGCGCTCTCCCCCGGCGTATCCCGGCCGATCACCTCATAGCCCATATCCCTGACCTTTGCAACCATCTGATCCAGGTCCACTTTTGCCGGATCATACGCGACCGTTGCCTTTTGTGTGGCAAAGTTGACCGCTGCCGACAATACGCCTGTCAGATCTGCCAGTCCCTGCTCGACCCGCCGCACGCAGGCCGCACAGGACATCCCTGAGATATGGAGCTGTACTTTTTCAGGCAACCTGGTATCCCGCCTTTTTAACGGCTTCCCGAACCCTGTTCATGTCAACCGGGCCGGCCTCATCAAATGTGGCCTCACCCTTCTCAAGATCTATCTTGATATCCTTCATCCCGTCAATCCCGCCCAGAGCCTTCTGAACAGCCATGACGCAATGGTTGCAGGACATGCCCTTAATTTTTATGGTCGTCAAAAGAATAGTCCTCCTTTCTGAGAAATCTTGCGTTACCTTTTATGCCTCTTCCTTTTCAGAATTTCCCCGCGGGTGCTGATCACCACCTCCTCCATGGGAATATCTTTCCCGGATGCCTTAAGAGCCTCTCTTACCATCATGGGCAGTCCTGAACAGCAGGGAACCTCCATGACAACGGCGGTGATGGTTTTAATATCTGCGCTCTTGAATATGTCCGTAAATTTCCGGATGTATCCCTCCACATCATCAAACTTGGGACACCCCACCATCACCACTTTCCCTTTCAAAAAATCCTGGTGAAAATTGGGGCAGGCCACGGAAACGCAATCGGCCGCAATCAGAAGATCCGCCCCTTTCAGGAAGGGCGCGGTGGCCGGGATCAGGTTGATCTGGACCGGCCAGTGGGACAGAGCGGACGCGTTCCTGGCCTGAGTCTCACCTCCAGACACCGTCGGGGTCAATGTCTGGATCTGTGTGGAAGGGCACCCGCAGGCCATGGGGATCGGCCCGGGTTCAGACGGTTTTGAACCGAGGTAGTGTTCCACCGCCTCTTCGTCAAAATCCTCGGCCTCACGCTCAACAACCCTGAGTGCGCCGTTCGGGCAGTCTCCCATGCAGGCGCCCAGTCCGTCGCAGTATTTTTCCGCCACCAGACGGGCCTTGCCGTCCACCACCTCTATGGCCCCTTCGGCGCAGGAGGGCACACACTGGCCGCACCCGTCGCAGCGTTCATCGTCGATTTCGATAATTTTTCGCATCACCTTCATGGAATTATCCTTTCGCTTCCAGGAGTCTCTTTTCTCCAAGCCTGCGGCCGCTCTCCGTCAGAAAAGAGGTCTCTATCATAAGGCCCGGTTGTGCCTCATCGTCCGTTTTTTCCTTCTGCTTTTCCTCCAACTCCGCAACCATAGCGGCATCGTGAAGGACCTTGACATCGATGGCATTGTTTTCACCAGGCTCGTGGACACGGGCAATCACATCGCACACCTCATCCACCAACCCCTCTTTGGCCCCAAGTCGCGTCAGGATCTCTCGTGCCAGAGAAGCCGCTTCTCTGTCTTCCGGTCCGGGTCCCAGGTCCTGAAGATATGCGGCACACAGGATGACCGCCAGATTGCCGCCTTCTTCACGGCCGATCTGTTCGGCGTATCGGGCCACCCGAATGGCATGCCCAACCCTCTTGAAGTCGTGCCTCAGATACCGCTTCATCTCAATGGCGACGCGGTCTTTGAGAAGGTCCTCCTTCTGCGCCAGGAGCTCAGGGGGCAGGTTCCCGATGCACTGGTCCGCATGCTGACAGTAGGAGGCACAGCCGAAATCAAGGCCCGGGTTCAGGAAGCGGTGACCGCACTTCGAGCACTTGCGCGTCGGATCATCCCTGAAGAACTCCACCTCATTCCCGCACTTGGGGCATTTGACCTCAAAGACCGCCCCCGGTTTCCAGTATTGACTGTCCTGTCCTGGGCATTTCATGATAAACCCTCGTTTCGAAGATTCACAGCGAACTCATCTCCGTCCCGCTGCTCAAACGAGACTGCAGCCTTCTTCAGTTGATTGTTGAATATTAAGGGCCACGCCTCTTTCACAGGATCCACAGGAAGTACCGGATCTTTTGCATCCTGACCATCCTGTAAATCCCGTCTGAAAAATTAGCAGTGCCCATCCACGAATTCATCTGTGGGCACAAGGGGTTTCATATAATCTAGCCTAAGATGGCCTTCAGATCATCCTCCGGTGTACTGATCGGCATGATGTTGAAGTTTTTGACCAGCACATTCAATACGTTGGGCGTAACGAAGGCAGGCAGGCTCGGTCCTAACCGGATGTCCTTGATCCCCAAATAAAACAGGGTCAGCAGGATGGCCACCGCCTTCTGCTCGTACCAGGAAAGGATCATGGAAAGCGGCAGGTCGTTCACCCCGCAGTCAAAGGCCCCTGCCAGCGCCACCGCTATCTGGATCGCCGAATAGGCGTCATTACACTGACCGATATCCAGGAGCCTTGGAATCCCCCCGATATCGCCCAGGTCCTTGTCAAAAAACCGGAACTTGCCGCATGCGAGCGTCAGGACCACGCAGTCTCTCGGAACCTGCTCGACAAACCGGGTGTAATAGTTCCGGCCCGGTTTAGCACCGTCGCATCCGGCTACCAGGAAGAAGTGCCTGATGGCGCCTCCCTTAACCGCTTCAATCACCTTGTCTGCCACGCCCATGACGGCATTTCGGGCAAAGCCGACCATGACAGATCCCTTGTCACTGTCTTGCTCAAATCCAGGCAGGGAAAGCGCCTTTTCAATAAGGGCTGAAAAATCCTTATCGCCGATATGCGTCACCCCGGGCCATCCCACCAGACCGGTGGTGAATATGTTATCCTGGTAAGCATCCTTCGGCTTCTGGATGCAGTTGGTCGTCATGAGGATCGCGCCCGGAAATTCCGCGAACTCCTTTCCCTGGTTCTGCCAGGCCGTGCCATAGTGCCCGTAAAAATGAGGGTATTTTTTCAGTTCAGGATACCCGTGGCAGGGAAGCATCTCGCCATGGGTGTACACATGGATACCTTTCCCCTCAGACTGCTTCAGCACCTCTTCCAGGTCCTTGAGATCATGCCCTGAAACCAGAATGGCCTTTCCCTTTTTGGCGCCTAAGGGGACGGCTGTGGGAACAGGGTGCCCGTATGCCCCTGTATTGGCTGCGTCCAGCAATTCCATGGCCTTCAGGTTGATTTCGCCGCATTTGAGGACCAGTCCCACCCAGTCGTCCAGAGAAAGACCCTTGTTCAGGGTAGCGGCCAGGCCCTCGTGGATAAAGGCATAAACCGTGTCGTCTTCCTGCCCCAATATCCGGGCATGGTCGGCGTATGCGGCAATCCCCTTGATGCCGAAAACAAGTGTCCACTTGAGGCCATGGATATCCGCATTGGGTTCGGGATCAGACTTAATACCCACCTCTTCACCCTGCTTCACCATCTCTTCCAGGGTGGCCGATGGTTTCAGGGTGGCAGCTGCATCGGGAAAATCCACCTTTCCACCGGCGGCCTTCACTCTTTCCTTGAGACCCTCTCGCAATTGCACACAGCGACGGATAAGGGGCACAAATCGCTCCGGATCGAAATCCACATTGGTAAGCGTGGAAAACGTGGCTTCACAGGTAAACACATTAACATCCCGGTCGGTTATGCCGATCTTTCGCGCCTCCACCGCATACAGCGACAGACCCTTGAGTGCATAAATCAAGAGGTCCTGGAGCGCTGCCACATCAGGTTGTTTTCCACAAACCCCAATCTTGGTGCAACCCTCGCCTTTTGCCGTTTGTTCACACTGAAAACAAAACATGGTCTATCTCCTTTCTCGCTCATTATTAATTTTGATTAATTTTGGTTACGCTGTTGACGCTGTCGCCTGTCCCCTGTTTGAGCTTGCCCTCATTATGAGGGGTGAAAGAGAGATGTGCATTGACTTAAGTCAATAAACGCCGCTTTTTTTCATTTTTTCAAGGATTTTTTCTTTAAGTTAAACAAGGGGATGGGGTCAAGTCTGCTCTTGGCTCATCTCCCGTTTCTTTGTTGTTAATCCACTCCCGTTAACTCCAGTCCAATTTTCAATTAATGGAAATATTATCTTCTGTTTTGACATCTTTTAATAAAGGTGAGTCAAGGGCAGACTTGACCCCATTCTTACATGACCCCATTCTTACAAAAGCGCCCCGGATTGCCCGGTCCCTCTCCAAACAATGGTTGGCAGTTTCTCTTTTAAATATCGATTGCAAACCGGATTGCCCGCCCGATCTCTAACATCTTCGTCCGGGGTAGGGATGTGATCAGTGCTCCAATTTTCCCTTTGGAAACTGTCTGTAAATGATCACAATTGACAGCACAATCCTTGGGCATACCGTCGACCGTCGAGAGAAACACTTCTGATGGGATATCGCGTACGGTAGTTGTGATGGGTGCGATAGTCACCTCGCCCAGATATTCCAACACGGAATTACGCGTCAGAATAAGGACTGGACGTTTTTTATCCGGTGCCAAGAATTTATACCAACGTATTTCGCCGTGTTTCATTCATCCCCCCAGGCCTGCACTGTTTCCCAAATTGAAAACTCTTCGGTGGCTACTGGATTTTGTTCGTACCCAAGACGATGCTTATGCTCAAGTAGATCGAGCTTATATCGGTCCAGTGCATCCTGCAGAGCCTTCCTTGTAAAAGCGGAACGACTTGTGTGGAGTTCCTTTGAAACACGATCGACCGCTTTGACGAGATTATCATCAAGGGTCATTTGAATTGTCCTCATATCTCACCTCCATTATGTGGTTTTTGATAGCTATAATAATCCACATTGTTGGAAATGTCAAAAAAATCGATCTGCCAATCGGGATAGGGAGGAGCCTCGCGACTCCCCTCCTCCCACACCACCGGGCATACGGATCACGTACCACGGCGGTTCGGTTGATTAAGTCGATTTAATAAACAGCCTTGGCAGTCCCATCGCTGC